>Ga0307410_10000044_pt1 | contig 43586 bp, 65 predicted proteins | sample 322Ometagenome_3_FD_203707 | JGI IMG/M metagenome (GOLD analysis project Ga0307410, IMG submission 203707) | Maize rhizosphere microbial communities from greenhouse at UC Davis, California, United States - 322HYB-O-3 | ecosystem: Host-associated > Plants > Roots > Rhizosphere > Soil | place... | reverse complement strand
GCGGCATTGAGTTTCGGAGCGCCCCACAGCGCGCTATTTTCCCCAAGCGCCTGCTTTTCGACGCGCAACCGGGTGGAGGGAGTGCTCGGCATGTCAGCCTCTACGAAATGATGTTGCGGTCGGTGCAACGACGCCAGTTGGTGCCGTCCGAGAAAGCCGGCACCCGGCCGCCCACGTCATCGGTGACGACAATCCAGTGATCGAGCCAGCGGGATGCCAAGGGCAAATCCGCCTTGGGAAACGGTGCCAGCGAGAGCGGGAAGCCCCGGGCGCGCACGCGCAGCTCCCGGCTGACGTCGTCGGCCAGCTGCTGCGCCCAGGCTGGAGCATCACGGGGAACGCTGACCATCAGGAAATCCTCACGCCAGCGTTGCCGATTTCCAGGCGCTGGAATAATACACGTACAGCTTGTTGTTCGTGATATCCACAACCACCGGGCAGTGTCCGCTGTAGGCTGTCGGCGCCCCTGTCGGCGTGCCCGAGCAGGCCGGGACGTAGAGGAAACCGTCGGTGGCACTGGTCGAGATGGTTCCTGACGAATAGGGCGCGATGACATTGCCCTTGTTGTCCACCCGCAGCCGTTCCGCCAGGGTCGTGGAGCCGTCCGGCGTGGTCGAGATGCTGACGCGCCCCGCCATGTCCCCGGCGCCCGTGGCGGCATCGGTCAGCACGTCGATGGCCGCCACCGTCTGGTACGCCGCCCCGTCGTAACCGTAGAAGATCTGCCGCCCGATGTAGTTGCCGGTGGGAACCAGGGTCGGGACGCTGACCGACCCGTTGGCGCGATAGAAGTTGAACTGTGCTGACCCCCCCGCATTGAACACAGCACCATTGGTCAGCACCTGCAGTTTTTCGCCGCCGGCCCGTGACGTGGTGTCGCCGACCAGGACATGCCCGGAAGGGTCCACCTGCAGACCATCGGCCGTGCTGTCGATCAGCAAGGCGGCGTTGGACGCAAACGCGGTGAGGTAGGGTGTCCCGAGCGAGGCATCAACCGAGTTGCCCGAGGTCTTCATCTTAACGCCCGACGCATCGAACACGATCCGGTATGTCTGCGTCGCCGGGCTGGCAGCGGCAAAGGCACAGCACGACATCATGTTGTAGGCGCCGAGCGCATACACATCGGCATAACCAGCGCCACCCGTGACGCCGTTGCCAGCGAACCGCACGCCGACGACTGCATGGTTCTTGCCCAGCAGCTTGATGCCGTACAGGTCGTTGTTGTCGATTGAGCCACCGAGCACCTGACAGCGGCTGCTGGTGGTGTCCAGCACAAGGCCGTTGCCGTCGTTGCCGTAGAAAAAACAGCCGGTGAAGACTGTGGCAAGCTGGCCCTCGACCTTGCAGCCGTCGCCCGTGCCGGCGCCGAAATCGCAATTCACAAAGCGATGGTCGCCACCGTTATAGAGCCTGACCGGCGTGGCCCCGCCGTAGAACTCAGTATCAGAGCAGAACGCCAGGAAGCGCCGGTTGCCGAGATAGACATTGTTGACCACGCCGTCGTAGAGCTTGCAGCGCGTCATGTAGAGGCTTTTGAGATAGGGCGAGCCGACGCCTGCCCAGTCCTCGAACTTGACGCAGTAGTCCGCCCGGCCCTGACCGTTCAGCTCCAAATCGGTGATGGCGAGCTGCCCGCCGGCATTGGTCACCTTGAACAGCGCGCCGCCTGTCGTGACGAGGACGCGCCGGATGTGCGTGCTGTTGGACCCATCCCCCTCGATCCAGATGTTTTTGGCGATGGTGAGTTCATTGACCCGGTAATTCCCGGCCGGTATGCGCAGCCGCCCGCCATCCGGGGCGGCATCAATTGCCGCCTGAATCGCTACCGTGTCGTTGGTCGTCCCGTCGCCGGTAGCACTGTAAGGGGCTACTCTGACGTTAAGCCCCGCCGCCGTCACACTGGTTGCCGCCGCCGTTGCACTGGATGCCGCAGCGGTGGCACTGGCTGCGGCAGCACTGGCCGACGCCGCAGCGCCCAGGCCGACGGTCTGGCTGGCGCTCTCGGCCTCTACTGTCCAAGTGGTCATGATTTAAGCGCTCGTGCTGTCGGTGATCAGGCCAAGGGCTGCCAACTTGGTCAGCAGGTCGGCCAAGGCGGCATTTGCACTCCGACTGCCCGTGATCGCCGGTTTGGCGGCTGGCGTCGTGCCGTAAAACCCGATGTTGCCTGTGATCTTGGCGCTGGTCAGCGTCGTGATGCCGGAAGATCGAGTGACCGTCAGCGGCGTTGCAAGGAACGCCCCGGCATCGGTGTAGGAGTTGATGGCGAAGTCGGAACCAGCATTGGAGCCACCCTCGGCGGTTCCGTTGACATAGACCTTGAAGCGCGTCGAAGTGGCTGATTGCCATTCCAGGATACGGTTTTGTCCCGCAGCGCCGTCAACCGTGATCGCTGCCGCCGTGCCGACGACGCCCGAAAACTTGGCGCTCTTCGCCAGGGCGAGGTTCTGGGTCAGGCTGACGACGCCGGTTGAGCGGGTGATTGTCAGCGGCGAGTCCTGGAAGGTGCCCGCATCATTGTAGCGATTGACGACAAAATCGCTGCCGACATCGCTGCCGCTCTCGGCTGTGCCGTTGGTATACAGCGACCACCTCTTGGCATCGGCGGTCGTCCATTGGATGGTCCGGTTGTTGGTCGCGGCGCCATCGATGCCGATGGCCGGCGTGGCCGAGACGATGCCGCCAAACGACACGTTGGTATCACCAACCGTATCGGTGCAGCCGCTGAACACGTTATCCCTGACCCGCGCAATCGCCCGCACCGCTGCCGGCAGGCTGATCGGCGAGGTGGCGCAGGTTTCGAAGTAGTTGCCGGTGATGACCAGATCATCCGCCGCCGCCCCGGCCAGGATGCCGTATGGCGATGCCGAAACCGACGAGCCGATAACCTGAGCCCGACCGTTGATCACATGGATGGCCGACTGGTCATTGCTCCAGAAACTACAGCCAAGGACGCGCGTTGTTGCTCCGCCAGTCGTATCGATGTAGACGCCATCGTTCTGGGCCGCCGCTTGGCAGCTAATCAATGCCGTCCGCTTGGCGGTGCCCTTGATCCGGAAGCCTATCGAGCTGGACGCAATCGCGGCGTTGTAGTCGGCGGAGCAGCTGACGAGCTGGCAATCGTCGGCGGTATCGATCTCATAGCCGCAGGCGTAGCCATAGCTGAAACAATTGGTCAGCTTGTTCCAGTCACCGACATCGGCCATGCGGTACGCAATGCCCGTGCGTGTGATGATCGCCGGGTCAGCAGCGCTCCAGACGTTCTCGGCGGTGAGGTACGGATAGCAATGGCAGTTGCTGATACGGCCGATGTCATAAGTTGCGGTCAGATCGAACCCGGCGGTGCAGTCCACCAGGACATTGTCGATCACGAACCGCTGCGCGCCGAACGAAAACACCGCTTTGGCGAAGCCCAGGATCAGCGCGTTCCGGAGCGTCACGTCCTTGCCCGTGATGCTGACCGCCGTGCCGCTGAATGCCGCAACCTGCGTCGCCGCGTTCGCTTGACTGAAGGGGATGGTGAGCGCTGAGTTGACGATAGTGATCCCGTCGAACCCGCTCAGGCTGGCAACCGTGATCGTGGCGGCCGGGTTGAGTTTGATGGTGGAACCGCGTGTTGAATACGGCTCCAGGATCGGCGAGGCGCCCGACCCCGGTTTGATGAAGTGCCCCCGGAGCTGGCAGCGAACCGGGATCGTGAAGCTGGTTGCGACATAATACGTGCCGCCCTGTGACAGCCAGATCGTGCCGCCATCCGTCCCGAGCGCCGCAAACGCCGCCGTGAAGGCTGCCGTGCTGTCGGCCACGCCGGTCGGGTCAGCCCCGGTGAAATCATCGACGTGCAGCATGTCGGCGAAGCGCGCCGCCAGGGTGCGGGCCACTGTGCCGCCGGTCGCCGTCACCGAAGATGCCACGCTCGCCGCCGCCGCAGCGGCACTGGTTGCGGCAGCCGTGGCACTCAGTGCAGCAGCGGCTGCAGATGCCGCGGCCTCGCCGCTGACCGAGACGCTACTGCCGTCGATCCGGCGCGTCCAGGTGGTACTCATTCCACAGGCTCGTTTGGGGGTTCCGGCTGGGGCGGGGCTGGCATCAGCCGTTCCAGCGCCTGCATTGCCATACCAACCTCGGCGTAAGGCCGGCGCCCGAGGTAGGCAATCAAGCCATCCAGCATTTCGCGGGGAATCAGGAAGTGGGTCGGGCCGTCACTCATGGCGTCATCTCCGTGCTGGCTGAGCGAATCACCAGGGGGCCGGCGGAAAATTCGGCGGCATCGTCAGCGTCCTGCAAGACCTTGACCGCGTCGTCGTAAAGCATCTTCCAGGTCTGGATGCGCTGGTCGTCGCCCAGATAAGGAGCGCTCTGGACCAGGGAGCCAAACAGGTAGACGCCCGGACTGGCTTCCAGGATGCGGTTTGAGGTGATGGTGTCGCTGAGAGCGTCGGGCTTGGCGTAGTAGGCCATTTCCAGCAGGGCCGGGCTGCCCCCGGAGGGCGGGGCCAGCTGCAGCTGTTCGCCCGTGATGCAGTAGTATTTCTGGGGTGAGCCGGCCCAATCCTCGGCAAAGCTGGCCATCAGGGTGTGCGGGCTGAACTCCAGCTCAACCTCATCCAGCTTGAGCCGCCACATCTGCAGGAAGTCCAGGGGCAGTTCCTCGTAACCGTCCGTGCCGAGCGTCGTTGTGGCCCGGGTCAGCATGCAGCGCAGGCGCAGGCGGGAGAACATATCGGCTTCGGCCAAGGCCACGAAGTCCGGAATCACATCGGTCAGGTCGGCGCGCATCAGCCACGCGGCGATGGACGCTTTCAGGGTGGCGTAGCTGGTCAGGGCCATCAGGTTGTCAGGGTCTGGAGGGCGCCGGAGGAGAATTTCGTCGGGTAGAAGCGAAATTCACGGAGATTTCCGTCTAATTGCCTATTTTTGGTTGTGCCGCGGTTGCCCAGCTGGCACGCATTCACCGCCGCCACGACAGCCGCCCCGGTCTGCACCGTGCCACCGTTCAAACAACTTTTGAAACCGCTGCCGTCGAACGCAATCGCAAGTTTCACCGTCTGGGCATAGGGCGTGTTGGCCAGCTCCTCATCAGAGCCGCCGACCGTGACCGCAGCCCCGATATCGGAGGTTGTGTTGTACCGGCCGATAACTCTGTTGTTATCAGTCCCATCGGTGAACTCGAAAATACGCGGGAAACTGCCGTTGACATACGCAATTACAGCGTGTGCGTAGATCGTCCCGGCCGTGGTCTGAAACCAGGAGCCACCGCCAAAGATGGCCGGCGACATGACCACGCTCACGTCATCGGCGGCCTGGATCAGGCAGCCCGACGCGCCCGGTGTCGCGGTCCCGGTGGCGCCCGTGACCAGCTGCGCCAGGGTCCTGGCCGCGAGCGTGCCGCCGACCGCACAGCCGTGATAGAGCTGGCTGGCGAAATTCAGCGACAGCGTCCGGCCGTCAGTCGGCACCGTGCTGACTGCCGCACCGCGCGGATTGGCAAGGCTAATGCCCAGGCTGATGGTCATTTGAAACCGATGATGCCCGTAGCGGTTGTATTAGTGCTCAGAACCAGCGTGGTCTTGATCGGCAGGACCGTCCCGGCGGCAGTGCTGGCGAAGGTCAGCGTCGTGCCGTCCTGCGTTTTCACGGCAATGGCGCCGCCCGAGCCGGTATAAAGCGACTCGTACCGGTTGGCCGTGGTGTCATGCGGCGTCACGGCGGCGGCATCCGACGCGATGCCGTGCTTGTCAATTGCCATTGGTTTCTCCTGTCAGAGCGCGATTTCCAGCGCCCGCGAGCGGAACGCGGCGGCACTCATGCGGTGCGCGTAGGCGGACTGGTGCTGGCCCAGGCTGTCCGTGGTGTAGACCCAGACGCCGCCATCGACGCGCCATTTACCGGTGTAGCTGCCGCCTGTGCGGTCCTCGACCACGGCAGCCACGTCCCAGACATCGGTGATCGCGGCATGCGGCAAGGTTCGTATCCAGGTGTTGATGGCTTGGCGGTTGGTGTTGGTTGCCGGCACCGTCTGGTTCACCAGCGTGGCCCAACTGTCGCTGCTGCTGGTCTTCGGGGTGAACGTGGTTTGAATAACCGGCAGGCCAAGCGCATAGAGCTGGTCCCACAGCAAATTGAGCTTCGCTTTGATTTGCGCCTCTGACAGCCCGGCATCCAGCGTGTCGTTCTGACCGAGCTGGCAGACGACATGGGTTGCGCCGCAGTTGAGCAGATGCGAGCGCCGGTAATAGGACCCGGTCAGGGTGCCCCAGGAACCCGCCGTGCTGCCGGTGATCGCGATCTTGACCAGGGACACGTCGTTAGAAAACGTTCTCGCCAGCCAGCCGACGCCGTAGGTATCGGCCTGGGGCGTATCGCCAATGCCGGCAGCGACTGAGTCGCCCAGCACCGCGACAACCGGCCGGCCGGCTGACAGCGGGGCAACAATCGCGGTCGGCCCGACCCAGGCGACCGCCGCCGTGCTGGGTACCGTTACCGCGTCAACCGCATCAGAGGCGTCAAAAATCCCCTCACCCGCCGCCAACTGCAGCAGAACATTGGCGGTCGGCCATTTCTTGCCGACCGTATCGACCTCGACATACTCCCGGACGTAGAAGCTGCTGCCCGCCGGCATGCGCACCGCCACGGGGTCGCTGAGCGCCTCGGCACCGCCGGCCACGGCCCAGGTCCGGGCGTTCAGGACGGTCACCGGGTAGGTCGCCTCGCCATACTCAATGGCGGCCTTGAATGTCACGGTATCGGGCGGTGCTGCCTCGCCGCCCACCGGGGCGATGCGGTTGCTGAACCGCAGTTGAAGGGCGCCGACAGCGACATCAGACAGCACGAAATGACGGGTGCGGTAGGTGGCCGAAGCGCTGGCGCCGTCCGAGTAGACCGAAGGGTATTCCGTCTTGTTGGCCACCGGGTAGAGCGCCGGGGCGGCGGCGAGAGAGCGCCGGCTGGGCGCTACAGCCCCGGTTGCGCGTTCGGTGGTCCGCAGTTGCCAGATGGCGTTGGACGGCGAATTGCTGACACAGATCCAGATTTGCTTGGTCCGCGAGTTCTGCCATTCGCTGCCGGCGGGCGGGGTGTCGTCGGCCGGCAGCGGGTCCCGCGGATAGCTGTAGTCAATGCTGCTCAAAGGTCAATCCTCCGGTTCAGGGCAGGATGAGCCGGCGGCGCGGCTTGCGCGACAGCGTGCCGGGTGCGGTGCGGAGATAAGCCCACTCACTGCTGTCCAGCAGCTCCATCACCTTGGGACCGTGATCGGGGTTGAACATGTCCACGCCGTACAGATTCTTCCAAAGCTCATAGACGATGAACGGAACGGTTGCGGCGCGGCGCAGCTCGCGGGAAGGGCTGTAGCCGTCCCCGCTGCTGGCGAGCGCTTTGTTGGCTTCCAGAATCGGCCCGGCATCGGCCGACCTGATCACCGTGAGGTCCCCGGTCATGGGGTCCTCGACATAGCGCGTTTCAATCATCAGGCCACGTCCGAGCCTTCAACCTTTGCGTTTTTGCTGCTGGCTTTGGGGGGCGGTTCCGAGGACGAGACGACATGACCGGCCTTGGTCTGGGTCAGCAGGTCGGCTTCCTCTTTGCTCACCACATACTTCTGACCCTTCTGCATCGGGCCGCCGGCAATGGTGCCAGAGCGGTTGCCGGAATAGAAAGGCTGGTTGTCGGCGGTGCATTCGAACAGCACTTCACCCTCACCCGGCTTGGAGGCGGTATCTTCGGGAGGTTCCGAGGGGTTCTGCGGCTTAACGCCGACCTTCGGCCCCAGCAGGGCTGCGTTAGCAACCGCAGGATCGACCGTATCCAGCAACTCATAGCCACCTTCACCGTCCGGTTTGGTGCCGGAAACCGTCACGTTGGGCGACAGGCTCTTGGCCTGATCGGTGTTGACGATTTCAGCGGTGTCCTCGGTGGTGCCGGGTTCCGGCATGTTCGACTTGTCAGGCTCCAGGGCCGGGTTGGCCGTGCCAGAGGTTTTGGCGGCCTCTTCAGCTTCCTGGACTGACTTTTCCTGCTCTTCAGCGAGTTTCTTGACCATAGTATTCCTCCAGTATTGGGGGAGGGTGACACCCTGGGTGTCACCCCCTGTCACCCTGATCAGCCGCCAGTATCGGCAACAATTCCGTGGGCGCGTTCATTGAGTACTTTCAGGCAGTACTCCGTGAATACCATGCGTTTCTCGCTGTGGCCGGTTTTCGCCAGCGGCGTTTGTTGCAGCTTCTGGAAGTAGGCGATTTCCACCTTGCTGGGATCAACGATCAGGACATCCCTGGCCCTCATCAGGCGGGAGGGGACAATCTGAAGCTCGCCGAAGTCCGAGGTGTACACGTCGATGGCGGCGACAATCTTGCGGCTGTCCATCTCGCGGAAGGTTGTCGCATTGCCTGTAAATGCACTGATAAGTTGTTTATTGGCGCTGCCGACGAAGACAAGGCTGGGATCGCTGCCGCTGTTCCAGACCAGGGCAATGACGGCCTTCAACAACGCCTCGGTGACGGCCCGCTGGGTTCCGTCCACCGCAGCAGTGGTGGGATAACCGGTGGTTGTGCCAGATAGAACCGGATTGACGCCCGAAGTTCCTCTGCTGACATTGGTTTGGAGGAAGCTGGGAAAGCTGGCGGAGACCCTAGCAACGGAGGCGCTGCCGGCGGCGGCAACCTTGTTGGAGAGGATTTGTTTCTCCATATCGCGCTTTAATTCCTGAGTTTTCAGCGCGACCTGCTTACTCATGCGATTAAGATCGCCGACTTCGTCAGCGTTCTCGCGCGTGCTGGAGACCTGGGCGACCTTGTCACTGATCATCGTGTAGTTCGAAAGGCGTACGCCTTCCGTCATAGCGTCGGCCGTGACATCGTTGCCTTCAATCTCTGCGTTAGTATCCACCGCTGCAGCTAAATCTACGGTTACCCATTCCGGATGCGTACTCGCAGCAGTAGTTTTACCAATCGCCGTCATGAACGGCGTTTCGGTCGGCGCGATCAGTTCCGCAATTTTAGAGAGATCTTCTCGAATAACTGTGCTCTGGTAGGTCTGGGCGGTATTGGTAGGGACCGACATAGGATTTTATCCCAATTCAATCAGCCGCGCGATGGCGTCCATATCTCGGCCGCCGCTGCGCTTCACTCGTTGCGTTAAGGCTTTCGCCTGATCGGGGGCGGGGCCGGCGCTGCCCGGTTTCACCATCCTTGGCGCGGTCGCCAACTTCTGGTTGACCTTGGGCTGGCTGGCTTGAAGGCGGTCGTAGAGCATCGCTTTGCGGAACCCGACCACGGCGCGCGGGTCGGAGGCAGCGGCAATTTCCTGCTCGCTGTAGCCGATGGTCCGCATGTAGTCGGCCAGCTCGCGCTGCCCCGTCCTGGCCTTCTCGGGATCTTTCCACTCGGGGAGGTCGCTCAGGAGCCGGTCGCGCGCACTTGTCAGCATCTGCTGGTGTTGCCGCTCCATCTCCCAGGCCGTCTGCTTATCCGCCTGCTGCTTCTCGGCCAGGATGGCTTGCAGTTGTCGAACCCGGTTGTCGTACAGCTTTTCCTGCTGGACGTAGGTCAGGGGGTCGGTCTGCAGCATCCGCTCGTCCGGCGGGGCCGGCAGGTTAGCCTGGAGGACCAGGGCCACCTGTTCGAGCTGCTGGCTGTAGTGCTGGCGCTCCTGATGGATACGCTGGGCGTCCTGTTCGGCGGCTTGGCGCTGGGCTGCCGCCTCCATCGTCTTTCTGGTATAGTCGGCCTGTCTCTGGTAGCCGTTGAGCAGTTCCTCGCGGGTAACCTTCGCTTCCTTGCCGTCAATCTTGACGGTGAATAACTCGGGTTCTTCGGGTTCCTGCTGCTGTTCCGGCTGGTCTTCGCCGTCTTCCTCTTCCTCCTCTTCAGGAGGCACTTCCGGCCCCGGTTCCGGCTGTCCCTCTTCGGGTTCCGGTTCCGGTTCCGGCTTTTGATTCCGGGTTGGCCTGGGGGGCGCGTCTTCGGTCTCCAGCAACCCTTGAATCAGAGACACAGGGTCCCGTTCGCTCCCGGCTTCCGGGTTGGCGTTCATAACGTCCATGTCTGTTCTCGCTATCGCTTAGGGATTGAGGTCCGTCCCGGCCTTGAGGTCTTCCAGCGCAGCGCGCGCGATCAACCCGTCGCTCAGGATGGTTTCCAGCTCGGCCCGGACTTCGCCCAGTGCCTGGATGTGGTGCCAGAGGCGCTCGCGCAGCTCAGGCTGTTCGGCCGGCGAGTTGCGCCACGCCATCAGGAAGCGGGCGTCCAAGGCGTCGAAGGCCGACGACAGCAGCGGGTCCTCGATGATGACGCGCGCCCGCTCGGCCACCGAAATGCGGCGCTTCAGCTCCAGTTCGATGTCGGTCATTCGGCTCGGTTCGGCATGAGGGGGATGCCCAGCAGCGACAGCGCCATGCCGCCCTGTTCGGGGGTCAGCAATCCGGGGAACCGGCGCTGGGTCAGTTCCGGCACGGTGGGCGGCGGCGGGACTATCTGACGGGCAACATCGCGCATATCCCAGATGTCCGCCGGCCTGATGCCGAAGCCTTCCATCTGACCGGGTGGGGTCAGCTTGCGCTGCTCCGGGGTCAGGCTCATCCGGTTCATGGTATCGCGCGCGTCCACCTCGCCCTGGGCGGAGAGGTACTTTTTAAAAACCCAGTCGTTGACGCCCGGCATGGCGCGCCGCTCAGCCATCCAGGTGTCGTAGTTGGGTGCCCAGTCCGGGTGCAGCTTTTCGAAGTCATCGATGGTCATGCCGGGATTGCGGTTAATCACGCTCTCCCGGAACCGGCGGGCCTGGGCGACTTCGTTCTCGATCTTTTCCACGCGCGGCCAGTACTCTGTCGCGACCAGATGGCCGATTTCGTCGCTGGTCTGGGCGCTGCCCGAGCTGTGGCCCTCGTGCTCCTGAACAGCGTGCTGCAGTTCGTGCAGGGCGGATTTCAGCCCTTCCCCCTGGGGTTGCGCGAGCTGGTCCGACCGAATCCACATCCGATGCGCGTCGGGATGGTATTCGGCATAGGGGTACGGGTTGCCGTACTGGTCAGCGAGCGGCAGTTCCCCGATCTTCAGGCTCCTGAGCATGCCGGGGTAGTTCTGTTCGAACTGCGGGTGACGAATGCGCCACTCGCGGGTTTTCGGGTCCTGAAGCAGCTCGGCCTTGTGGTCAGAAATCTCCCACTTCCAGTCGCCAGTCTTGTCCTGGTACCAGCCGTATTTCTGGCGCGCGACCTCGGGGTCCATCCCCTTGGCAATCGCCTTTTGAGCGAACCCCAGGTAGCGCCGGGGCGCGTGCATCGCCTTGATACCGGCGAAGGTGCCCATGAAAGCGCCGCCGCCACCGATGTTGCCAACGCCCATGCCACCAATCGGGCTGTTGTCCAAGGATGCCTGCTCCTCAGGGGTCAGCTCCTGGCCGCGCATCTTCTTGAGCGTGGCCTGGGCGCCTTGCCTGATTGCCTGATTGCCTTGTTGCATGTTGGCGATGCCGGTCGGCAGGTAGCCGGTCAGCAGGCCAGCGAGCGGGGATTGGTCGAACAGGCCCATCAGAGAAACCCCATCCGGGACTTTGCCTTCGGCTGCCGGTACAGCTTGACGCCGTTGGCATCCAGCAGGCCGGTATCAACCGGCTCATCCTCCGGCTCGAACACCTGCAATTCCGGCAACACAGGCTCCTGGTCCTCCCAGTCAGCCCGAGGCCGGAAAATAACGGGGGGTGTTAATTTCCGGGTCACTTGCGACCGAGCCCGCCGTCAGGCCGCGCAATCGACTTGACGGCAAACATGAAACCCATTTCCAGCTGGGTGCGGGCAAGCGATGCCCAGCGGCCCGCAGCCGGGTCACCTGCTGCACTCTGGTCAAGCGTATTCATCAGAGCAGCAACCATTCCCTCGGCGGTCTTGACCGCGTTCATGGCGGCTATCTCTTCGCCGGACAGGTCGCGGTAGCCGGCAATCTTCTCGACCATCATTGCGGCACTCCGTTGGGGTCGGGCATCTGGGCCTGGAGCAGCTGGCTGTGCTGCCTGATCGCTTCGCGGTCGCGGTCAACCTGCGCCTGAATGTGCTGCTGGTTGACCTGGATGCCGTACTTGGCCTGCAGCTCAGCACTCCTAAGTGCAATATCCGCATCCAGCTTGTCGCGTTCGCGGTCGTCGTCGCGCAGCATCTTCTCGTGGGCGAGCTGCAGCTTACCCTTCTCGACTTCGGCCTGGACCTGGACCAGCAGCAGATTGGGGTCGGGCTGCGGCGGCTGCGGGTTTTGCGGCTGCTGGCTGGGGTCGGCGAAGTACTGATCGACGTTCTTCAGGCCGGCAAGTTGAATCAGTTTTGCATAAGTATGGTACAAATGAACCGGCGTAACCAGACCACCAAGGCCGCCCATTGCCAGGGCTTCCTTCTGACCCTGAAGTATCTGGCCCAGGTAAGCCATCTGTTCAGTCTTGTTGCCAGTGCCCAAGCCAACTTCCGTGGTCAGGTCAAACTCAGTATTCCAGGCGCGCGGGTCCATCTCGACCCACTGATTACGCAGGCGGATGACTTTGGATTTCTGCTGATACTTGGTAACCAGCGCCAAAATCAGAGTAAATGCATGTTTCACGGCAGTCTCGGCGATAACCCGGGCCATCAGTTCTATCCGGGCCGCCGCCGCCGACTGCAGGGCTGCGATGCCGGTGGCGGTGCTGGCGGCCGAGTTGCCGCCACCATGCAGAATGTTGGCATCGATGCCTTGGGCCATTTTGCTGATGCCGGAACGCCCTTCCAGCATCTTGTCCACGTATTCGAGCATGGGGAACGCCTGACCGGCAACGAAGGTGGTGTTCAGCTCGCCAATCATGCCGGGCTGCTTGACCCGGACAACAGAACCTGCTTCACCGTTAAGTAATTCTTCCAGGTTTACTTGCCCGTCAACCGCCCATGTCCTGGGCTTATTGGCCAGATACATTGAGTTGAGGGTCTGTCTCGTAATAGCGGTCTTAATCTCCTGAAGGTCTTTGACCAGATCAACTAAAGACAGGCCGTCGAGCCGGTGGGGCATTAAAATAGGCGAGAGCACCGCAAACGGTGGTTGATCGATATCCTCGACATTCAATAAAACAGACTGGTTAATGCCACCCAGTGTGATTTTATGGAACTCGGCGATCCCGTCATCATCTAAATCCAGCTTGGTGTACCACTCGGTGATTTCGACCATGCGGCTGGCGCGGTCGCGGCTGTCGCGGGTGACGGTCTCCAGCGTGCTGCCGTCGAACCGGTGGGCGCGCTCGCCCCATTCGTCGTCATCGTCGGCGCTGGGCAGGTCATCGACCAAACCGGGGTCATAGCCCTGCTCGATCAGGTCGGACTGGCTGACCCGGCGCTTGTGACCCTGGCCCGGGTCGGCCGGTGACTTGACGGTGGGCGAGAACAGAAATTCCTCGGGCGGCACGGGTTCGATACAGACCCGGCCATCCGGTTCACTGACCTTCAGCCGCACCGTGTAGAGCGGCTGACCGTCCGGCCCCAGCTCACTGTCGGCCGCCATGATCTCAAGGTTGGGTTCCTGCATCAGCAGGGTAATCTGCATTTCGGTCAGGCCGGCAAGGTCGGTGATGCGAACCTTGGGTTCATCCAGCCACCAAATCTTAAGCACCCCGATTTTGTTCAGCAACCCATCTTTTACCCAGGTATGAATATTCAAGAAGCCCTGGTTCTGGCGCGTGAAGATGAAGTTGACGAAATCGGTAGCTTGTTCTGCGGCCTGCACATCCTCCGGCCCCTGCGGTTCGAACCTGACTACCTCATCCGACGACGCAAATACCTTCAAGAGTTGAGGAAGAGTCCACTCCACGGTTTCAAGTGTTTCACGTGTGACAACGCTGGAAGCTCCAGGTTTACTACCCCATAAATTTACGCCAAGATAGTAATCGAGCGCCTTTTGTCTGTCAGCGGACGCAATACCAACGTGGCTTTCCGCAGCGGCGATTTCCCTGGCGCAAATCGCGCGGATATCGTCGTCACTCAAAGTCATGCTTATTGCCCTTCGAGCGATTTTCGAACCGCGTCAATACTTGCAGGTTCCACGGCACATGCAGGCCGCAGACGTTCGGCCCCAGGATAGGAACGATGTGGTCAACCTCGTGATGGATGCCGGTTACCTTGGAGACACGGCGCGCTTCAGCGTAAATCGCCAGCATCTCGGCCCAATCAGCATCACTCAGCCAAGCAGGTGTGGCACGGCGAGCAACATGACGGGCGCGAACACGGTTGATGTTGTCGTAGTGGTCTTTGCGCGCCTGATAACAGGCTTTCTTGGCCGTCGATATCTCTTCAGCACAAGCCCTGTTGTACCATTGCATGTAAGCGGAGATTTCCGGCCGATGCTCATCCTTCCAGCGCTGCTGTGTTGCGAGCCTCGTTTCGTGGTTCCGCCAGTAGCTTTCCTTGCAACGGCGCGGCTCGCACTCAACGCACTTACGGGTGTTGGTCCGGCGCTTGGCGATGTGCCCGTACTTGCAGGGTTCGCCGGTAAAAAAGAACTTCGCGCCCAACAGCTTCGCTTCAGGCGCAGTCTTCGGTAGACTGGTCTTAGCCATGACGGTCCTTCCCAACAGGAACGTTGCGGTCAGGGCTGATGGAGTGGTGACACACCCCATTAGCCCGCCCTCATTATAGCGCACATCACTCAGCATTGTGGTGCCAATCGCTGATGAGCCAGCCGAGCACAAGGCCGCCCAGGACACAGCCGGTCAGCAGGACCAGATAGACCAGCACGGGGGCGCAGATGTCCGTCATACCACCCACCCGATATTCGCCTTGAGCGGCTTCGACCAGCCGCTGTCGCCTTCCTGCATGGCGGTGGCGAAGTAGCGCAGCGCGTCGGCGGCATGGCTGTTCACATCGTGGAGCGGTTCCTTGGTCCACTGGTTGGTTTCGGGGTTGACGCCGTAGCGGTAGCGGCGCAGCGCGTTGATGCCATCGGCACAGCGCTCCTGATCGAACCAGCAGCGCGGGAACAGGGTGCGCAAGGCATTGATGCCATCGGTCACAAAGACCTTGGGGACAATCCGCACGTCCCGGCCGCTGTCCCGCATCTGCTGTTCGATGGTCCGCTCGCTGGCGAGAAGTTCATTCTGCGCGTCGTGCGGCAGCCAGCAGGTGCTGTAGACATAGGGCTTCTCCTGCAGCACCTTCAGGTAATGAGCCAGCGGAAAGCCTCTGTTCTGATAGAAATCGATCACCCGGAACTCAAAGCCGATTTGCTGGACAAACCAAATGCTGGTCATGTCAGCACGGCCCAAGTCCCAGAAGGTTTCAACCGGCTTGGATACATCGTACGGCACGCGGGTAAAGCGGTCTTCACTGGTCGCCTGCCTGATTTCATTGGTGTATATCGCACCATCCAGGACTTGGCGCGTATGGCCTTCCCAGATTGTCAGGTAAGCGTCGTAGTCCCGCGCCTTCAATATTTCCATTTCTTCGCGCAGGACTTCGGGAAACCAGGGATTGTCGCAGTGATTTACTTTGCGGACCACAGCATTGGGCGGCGGGTCGCGGACAAATCGCCGATAGGTTTCATCGGTGTCCAGTTCGGGGTTAAAACTAATCCAAATCTCCGAACCAGGTTTGCGGATTGTTGGTATCAGGGTTTCCCAACTCGACTTGGAAACCATCTGGGCTTCCTCAATCCACGCCACATCGCAGCCCTCGATGGACTTCAGCGACTGGATGTTGTGCCTCAATCCGGCGAAGGTGAAGGTGGTGCCGTTGACCCCGCGCACCGCGTTGTTGGTCACGGCGTACCACTCATTCAGGCCCATCTCATCGATCTGGCTGCTGAGCAGACGATGCACGCTGTCGGTGATGGATTTTTGAATTTCGCGGGCGCACAAAATCTGCAAGGGACGCGCAACACCCTGGAGCAGCAGTGCCCGCGCGAAGCCCCAGGACTTGCCGCTGCCTCTGCCGCCCCAGGCGCACTTGTAGCGGGAGGGGTGAAAGAGGAACTCCAGCGCTTCGGGAAACTCAGCCTGCATCAGCGAAACTTGATATCCAGCGGACTGCCGCCGATGTGATACGGCTCTTCCGGCTTCGGCGGCGGTTCGGCGCGGACGAAGTTGATGGTGATGTTCTCGAACAGCCGCGAGCCATCGGGGCCGGTCAGTTCCTGGGCCGGCTTGCCGTAACCCCGGTCGAGGAGCGCCACGGCGGCCTGGACCGCCTTGTCACTGTCGAGCGCCTTGACCAGCGCCTGAATTGCCACGTCGGTATACTGGCGCGCCAGATCTTTTACGCGAACATCTTCCCGTTTGCGCCCTTGTGGGTTGCCGGATTGTCCAGGTTGAAAGGTCATCTTGCTGTTGTCTTGCTAGCAACTGGCATGAAAAAACCCGCTGCCATCTGGCGAGCGGGTTACAAGGAGTCGTTTGCCTCATCCGAGCATCACGTCCAAAGGGAGGAATGCGATACTGCCCGATCAGTACTCTGCAATGCGGCAATGGTCAATCCCCTTTCGGCAATCGAAGGTAGTCAGCAAGATCATCCAAGGCTGTCCGCAGCACCTCCTGGCTTCCGTCACGGTTGCGACCCATCTCGTTGCTGAACCGATGGACGCTCCAGTCCAGGCAGACGACATGGAACAGCAGCGGCCAGCGTGCCAGCCCGATGTGTTTCTGCGCCCCGCGATAGAGCTGCAAGGCGTCGAGCTGACCATCGCGAAAGCCGGCCGGGGACCACGCCGAACAGCCTTTGGCCGGTTGGCGCACCCCTTCGACCCCGAACGCCCAGCAGCTGTACAGCTGGTCACCCGCCTCTTTCTGCCGGGCCGTGATCCGGCCGCGCAGCAGCTGGTGCTCCAGCACCGACTGGACCCGGGCGCCATAGGTCGCCACAAGCCCGCCAGGAGCCGCTACACGCGCCTCCACCATCAGGCGGCTGTCATCCACCAGACAGGAACCGGACGGCACCAGCGAGCGCCTGAGAGCCCTAGCGGTCATTGCGGTTCTCCAGGTCGATAAAAAAGCCGTTCAGGCCCGATGCCCGCAGCCGTCTGGCATCCTCGGCCCCGTACGAGATCAGGACAGACGGGGCGCCAGCGTTGTTGAGCGCCGGCCTGCCGTCCGGCCGGCAGAAGCACAGCCGGCCTTCCAGGAACAGGATGCCGCTGACCTTCGGACAGTCCCAGACGCATTCGAAAAACCACTCGGTCTCGACTCTCGCAAAAACGAGCGCTGTCCCAATCCCGTGGTCGGTCATGCGCCTCATGAACTTGACCGACTGGTTGCTGTAGGGCGGGTTGAGCCAGACCCGGCCAAACCACGGTTTCATCAAGCCGTTGTCTTCCCGGGTGTAGTGGACCTTGGCCATGTCCCAGGGCCGCTGCTTGGGCGCGCAGGGGTCGAGGTCGAACGGCCCCAGCGCCCTCAGAATTTCCGGCGGGGTCAACCAGACATCGGTGCCCATCACGGAACTCTGGTAGGGCGCAGGATTCACCTCATCCAGGGTGTTGCCGAACAGATCGACGGTCATTTCAGCACCCTGTCGGCGTAGCCCTGCCGGATTTTGCTGAGTGCGGCAAAGTCGGCATGGCTGATGCCGGCGTTCCGCGCAATGCGCATTTCGGCCATCACGAGGATGCCCAGCACCTCACGGGGCGATATCTCATGGGCTTCCTGCAGTTCCTCCAGGAATTGCATCAGGTGGTCGCAGGCGTCATCCGCCCGGTCCATCTCCATCTGCCAGACGGCGAAGTCGTTCATGCCTCATGTCCTTCCTCGGTGTAGCGCTTGACGATGGCCTTGACCATGCTGCGCAGTTCGGCCGGCTGGACCGCCTCGCTGGTGGCCGCCAGCTTGACGGCGCTGACCAGCAGGCCGACCACGATGGCGCGGGTTTCCATGCCGTCCTGGCCCAGCACCTCGATCTCGCGGCCCAGGGCGGTCAGCACGTGCAGCATGGTCCGCTGCTCCTCCGACGACGGCTGCCAGCCGTCCGGCATCTTGAGGCTCATTGCCGCGCCCCCCGGATGATCAGCTCGTCAATCTGGCGCGGCGATTCGTGGACCCCGACCGGCGTCGGCGTATCGGTCGTGAAGATGTAGCTGCCGGGACCGTCGTCATCCGGCATCCACGCAACAATATGTCCGAGCATCACCCGGAGATCAGGACCGTCCTCGCTGTTCCGGGTCAGAACGATGAAATCGTGAATCATGCGTCAGCCTCCCGGTAATCGCCTTCCTGAATCATCGCGTTGACGGAACCAGCCAAGGCATCAGCCTGGGAGATGAACAGGACCATTCCACCGTTCTTGGCGCCATGGAATGCGCTGACAACCCGCCATTCCGTTTCCTCACGCTGCCGGGTATCCAGCCAGATGTCTTTTTTCTGGGAGATCAGCGCCGTCATCATCTCCAGGGCAAGCTGGGTCAGCCGCGTTGCCTTGGTCAGGTTGGCGGTTCCGATGCCGGAATAGGCCAGGAACGACTTATCCCCCATGGTGACGCGGTAGATTGCCAGATGGACCTGTCCTTCCTGTGGAAGAATATTCCAACTCCAGCCGCGCCACCCTCTGGGAACATCGACCTTCGGGGCGGCCACGCGTCCGATTCTGTCGCGCTTGGTCATTCTTCCTCCGCCATGAAATCGAGCAGTTCATTGCTGATGCGGGCGTATTCGCGCGGGTGAATGTCGTGGTCCTTCGCCCAGCGCACAGCCAGGGTGCAGAGAATCCCCAGCATCTCCATAGGCGTGAAATTTTGTTGCGCTCCAACCGCGCGTGTCAGGTTGGCAATCAGCGCTTCAGCCCGCTGCCGCAGCTCTTTTTCGGCTTTCCGGTCCATTTCGTTACCCCTTTGTTACCCCATCGTTACCCCATCGTTACCCTCTAAGTTATTGATATCTATACAGGTAACGGTAGGTAACGATATACGGACATATATCCCCACATGTGTGTGTGAGACGCTGCGAAACATTATTACCGTTTCCGGATCTCTTCTTTTATAGGGATGGTTTTTCGCCAAAAATCGTTACCCACCGTTACCCCACTGATTTCATTGACAAAAACAGGTAACGTTGGGGTAACGGTTACGAAAACCGTTACCCCGCCGTTACCCCTCGAAAGCTGCGAATGGCAGCCAGACGGCCTTGGTTTTGTCCCACTTGCTGAACACGATCACTCTCGGGTCGCTGGATTTCGCACCCGGTATCCGCTTCAGCGAACGGCTCCACTGGCTTGACCATGGGGTGTCCTTCAGCCAGCCCTTGATTTCCTTGTGTGTGTTGGAAATCCACACCCCGCCGTCTTCGACTTTCAGGCCGTACCGTCTCAGCGCGTTCTGGTACGTGGCCGCTAGGATATCGGCCACGCTATCGGTTCCGGTGTCGGCAGCCGCCTCTTCCATGGCTTCGCCGACAGTGCGTTCAATCACCTTGTCGCCCAGGTCGATTTTGATCCGCTGCTGGAACAGGAGCAGGGTCAGCCGTTCCTCATCCTTCACAGCGTTGGCGCTGGTGGTGCCGTCCCAGACCGCTTGCCGTTTCAGCTTTCTGACCCACCTGAGCGCCGCGTCGAACGACACCAGACCATCGCGCTTGCACGCATAAGCCCCGGCCAGCAGGGTTCCGATCTGGTCGCCGACGCGGGCGCTCCCCAGCTCGACCGCCACGGCGCGCGAGAAGGTTTCCGCGTTCTCGCGGATAACCGGCATCAGCTTCACGGCGCGCGCGATGAACCCGGCCGCGAATGCTTCCGTCAAGGTCTGGTCAATCCGGCGGACGAAATCAGCGAACCCGGCCCGCGCTTCGGCGTCGTGGCCTTTCAGCTCCACCACAGTTACCCGGCTTTCGTCCGCCAAGTGCTCCAGCATCGGGTTGATGGACGAAAACAGGAAGCTGGACCGGACATGGAAGGTGATTGCGCCGGTCTGGTTCTGTGTCCCCTTGGTGATTTGCGCGCCACCCTCGGAGGACGACTGCCGATTAAGGTCCAGCAGGCCCTGATTGGTCGCTTTGGCCTTGGCGGTTTCGCTTTCCGTCTCATCCAGGATGACGGGCCGGGCATCCCGCTTCAGTTCCTGCCGGATGCCGGCTTCCGTGGTGCCGCCTTTCTTAAACAGGCCGATAGCGCCCAGCAGGCGCTTGACCACCAGCTTTTCCAGGGTCGATTTGCCGGAACCGGAACCGCCGGTTACCCAGACTGCCGGCCGCCAGTTCAGGGCGCCGCAGATGGCCGCCGTCATGATCCAGCCAGCCATGAAGGTGCCGTAAATCTCCTTTTCCCAGGAGAACAGCTTGCAGATTTCCAGCACCTCAGCCGCCTGTTCTCTGGTCAGCGGCTCCGCCACCACGACTTTCAGCGGTCGGGCAGCTTCATAGACGTACTTTGAACCGGGCAGAAGCAGGGGATGGGTTTCGCCGTCCACAATCAGCCGGCTGCCCAGGTTCAGGACGGCACGAACGGTGCCGTTCCGGTCCTCATCCAGCCACGCACCGCGCCCGCGCGCCTTGTCCGGGTCGTAAAAACCAACATCGGAGCACCAGCCTTTCAGCAGATCCCCGATCTTGTCCCAGTCCAGGCCGCCCTTGTCCCCCTTGCACTGCTCCAGTCTGTTGTACCACTGCAGGCTGGCAATCCCGACCAGTTCGGTTTTGGTGTGGGCACGCCGGGCCAGGGCCTCGATCTGGCCCGTCATCGGCGACAGGTAGTAGTAATACCCGCTGTCATAACCGAGAGGAATCGGCGGCAGCGTCCGCTTGTTCGGGGTTGAGCTGTCGTCCTTCCAGGGTGCGTCATCGTCGGACGGCTGCTCAAGGTTGAGGCTATCGACGTTGCCGGGATCGGGGTCATACAGGCGGGCGCGTTCGCGGATGAAACCTTCAATGTCCTTGGCCGACCACGGCCCGGTTTCCGATTCCCAGACCAGCTTTCCTTTCTTGACCATCTTCCCGCTGCAGGCGTTGCCCAGGTCCCAGCCCTTCGGGAAATCGGACAGGTCGATAGTCCAGACCGGCACGCCCAGGCGATGGATGCAATCGGCGGCGTCCATCATGCCCTGGAAGCCGTCTACGGCATCACCGCAGACATAAACGGGGTCTCTGGTCAGGGGAGAGTAATCATGGTCCCTGGCCCGGCCGGCTCCGCCGCTCCAGCCCAGGCAGGCCCAGCCGGGCAGCAGTCCCTGCACGTCGTCGGATTTCTGTTCGCCTTCCTGCAGCAGAACCGGCTTACCGCCCAGACGATGCAGGCCGTACAGGCACAGGGGTTCGTTCGGGTGCTTTCCATGCCAGCCGGTTTCGCCGTTCGGGTGCTTCTCGTCCTTCAGGTAGCCGTAGGTGTGGGGGATGAAGTACTTCGTCCCGTCCGCCCGCTCGTACCGCGCAGTGTAGCGCAAAGGCACGTTATCGGGAGACAGGTAGGTGAATTTCGCGACAGCGCGGGACATGTCGGGCAGACCGGCGTCGGGCGGCGGCGGAATCATGGAGGTCCACTCTTCCGACGACACGACCGTCAGTTTCGGCCGCGCCTTCCTGGGCGCCGGGGCGTCATCCCCAACGCCCAGTTCCTCGGCCAGATGCTTGCACGCTTCAATACGCGCCGTCTTGCCGGTGCCACCGTGGAACTTGGCGGCACAGAGCGAGATGGCGTCACCCCCGGCGATGTCGGTTCCGAAATCGCTCCATTTGCCTGTGCTGATATTGATCGACAGGCTGTCGCCGGCATCCCCGTTCAGGTTGCCAACCACAAACTCCCGGCCGCGCCGCTTGCCGTTCGGAAACCACGTTTGCAGCAGGCCAGGGTAAGCCGCCAGAGCCTCTCGGTTGACCTTTTCATAAATGTCTTCTTGGGGTACTTTCAAGGCAAGGCCCTCCCGTTCCCGGCCAGCTTTGCACCAGCGGGTTGTTCGTGGATGGGGTGCGGCAGCTCACCAGATGTGGCGTCTATGAGAGCTGCCAACACGGATAGAGCATCGGCGGGGTTCCTCGCACAAACGAAGATCCCGCCGGCTCGCTCAACCGCATTCTTCCACCGTTTCTGTTCCTTGGAAAGCCTGCCCAACGGGGTTTTGACTTCGACCTGAACGCTGTGCCCCCGGTAGATGCCGCCGATATCCGCCATGCCCGGTATCCCCGACCGCACCAGCTCGCGCCGGGTGAGGGTCTGGAACACGCCGCTCTGTTGCCTCCAGAACAGCGCGCCCGGCAGCGCCGAGATGGCGACCAGGATTTCATGCATGAGCGGGGTTTCGGCGTTCTGTGCCATTATGCGACTTCCTGATTTTCCCGTTTGCGGCGTTTCAGTTCATCCCGCACCCAGCCCATGGTGGTCTTGTCGGCGCGGTCCGGGGGAGCGGCCTGGAGGGTGCGGAAGACCAGCCACAGCGCATCCTCGTCGGCGTCATCGATGGCCCACAGCAGCCGCTCGTAGTGGGCATGGTTGGCCGCCGTGCGGAACCGCCAGCCGGCCTCAATGATGGCGTCGGCGCACCGCTCCATTTCATGGCGCTTGGCAATCTGGTGCTGAACCCAGCCGCGCTTGTAGCGCCGGGCAGCCGCAATCGCCTCCAGCCGTTCGGGGTCGGTGCCGGCCAGATCCAGCAGCCGGAACCAGTCTTTCCCCCGCGCCGTCTCCAGGGCGATTCCGCGTGCCCAGCCAAGCCGGGTCAGCGCCGGCCCGGCGTCCCGGGTCAGCGCTACCAGCTCGCCGTCAACCTCTTCAATCCGGCGACCGCCACCCTCGGACATCTCGCTGAAGGGACAATTGTCCTCTTCCACCCCGCCGCAGGGAAAGTTGGGCGAGTGAATGACCGGCGCCGGCAGCACCTTGAAGCAGAGCTTGCAGACGGTGACGGCGCTGCGGGCTTCCCGCTTGGCCTTGCCGTCCAGTGACCATGTGCGCTTATCGTCAGGAAACCCGTGCAGCAGGTAGTTGCCGACGTGGTCCAAAATGATCGCCTTGGACCCGTCCGCCTTCGGCCGCAGCGCCCGCCCGACCTGCTGAAGGTAGAGGGTGAGGGATTTGGTCGGCCGCAGCAGCAGGCAGCCGGCCACTTCGGGCACATCGAAGCCTTCGGAAATCAGGTCGCACGAGCACACCACCTTGATGCGCCCCTCGGCCAGTCCGGTCAGGACGTTGTCACGGTCGGCGCCGGACATCTTGCCATCGACCGACGCGGCCCGAATGCCGGCGGCGCAGAAGCGCTGCGCCACGTCGGCCGCATGAGCGATGCTGATGCAGAACACCAGCGCCGGCTTGCCGTCGAGGTACTTCTGGTAGTGCTTGACCGCGTCGCCCAGGATGGTGGACCGCTCCACCGCGTCTTCCACTTCATCCAGTGCATAGTCGCCGGCCCGGGTATGGACCCCCGACAGGTCCAGGTCACTGGGCGGGGCGAGATAGGTATAATCCGCCAGATTGCCCAGCGCGGTCAGTTCCTTGGCCGCCGGCCCGATCACCAGCTCATCGAAGGCGTGACCCAGCCCCTTGCCATCCAACCGCTGCGGTGTGGCCGTGACCCCCAGATGGTAGGCTTTCGGCCACGCCGATTTGATTTTGTCCCAGGACCCGCTGACGGCATGGTGGGCTTCGTCGCACACCAGCATGTCAGGCTCGACCACCTGTTCCAGCCGCTTGGCGAGCGTCTGAACCATGCCAACCGCCACGGGCTGGTTGGTGACCGGCTTGCCCGGCAGAATCAAGCCATGCTCGACCCCCTGCCGGGTCAGCGACTGGCTGATTTGGCGCACAATCTCCCTGCGGTGGGCGAGCAAGATGACCCGCTTGCCCCTGGTCGAAACCTGCCACGTCAGGTAACTGAAGATGACGGTTTTACCGCCGCCGGTCGGCAGGCAGAACAGCACCCGGCGGTTCCGCGCCATGGCGCCGCGAATGTCGGAAACGGCGCATTCCTGGTAGGGCCGCAGCGTGATCATTCCGGCGCCCTCCTGGGAGCTGCTTCGAACGCGCCCCAGTACTCGGCCGGCCTGATCAAGCCGGCACGCCACAGGCAATCGATGGTGCGGCTGGCGGCGAACCGGGAATCACTGGCCGGGGCGACGAAGCCGCCAAAGGCGCCCCGGCGGCGCACGATGGCGCCGCTCCACAGGGTTGCCATCACCCGGCGCTGGGCGGGGGAGAGTTTCATGTCTCGTCTCCCGCCGGGGTCAGGGCATCCCTGGCCTCTTCCCTCAAAGCCATGACCTCGGGACCCCAGCCGGCGGCAGCAATCTTGTCCAGCAGCTCGTGATTGAGGGCGACGACACCGGCCCCCCGGTCGTTCATCGTGCCGCCGATTTCTGCCAACAGCGCCTCGATGCCGCGCTTGGTCTGAGCGAAAGTCAGGGGCGGCATCCGGCCCGGCATCTTCAGCACGATGCGGGGCGGCGCCGGCTTGGATGCCGCCACCTTCTCAGCCCGCCGCAGTTCGATGAACCGGCGGTTCAGTTCGGCCCTCACCTCGTCCAGCGCCGTGGCAACCCGGTCACTGACCGGCAGCAGCCGGCGGGCTGCTTCGAAATCGCTTCTGGTGTCGTCCTCCAGGTGCGTCTGGATTTCCTCCAGGCGCTGCATCGCGCGATGCAGCGGGGTGCCGATCAGGGGGTTGGCGGTCATGACGCACCCCCCATCGTCCTAATCGGGTGCTCAGGAAGGCGGTCGGCCATCTCGGCGCGCAGCTGGCTGCAGGCGTCCGACACCATGCCGTAGGCGTCGGCCAAGGGGTAGCTGTTGGGGTGGTCGCTCAACTCACCCTCGATGTACAACCTGCAGGTGAGGAGGTGGCCATAGGCGGCCATGAGTTGGTCAGTCATGAGGAACCTCCAGGGCCGGGCCGCGCACGGTGATCTGCCAGCAGCTGTCGCCGTACCACCAGCAGGGGGTGATTTCGATCAGCCGGCCGTCGTGGACGTAGAGGTAGCGGTGACCGCTGTATCCGATGGGAGGGGAGGGCACTTTCGTGCCCTCGTCATGGATGCGCCAGAAATCGTCGCCGGTCGTATCGATCCAGGTTTCCATGATTATTCCACTCCCGCGTGAGCGGCGGCGGCGCTGCGGGCCAACATGATTGCCAACTCGCATTCCCAGCTCAGAGACGGCCGCTTCGCGGCCCAGCGCTCATTGCGGGGTTCGGCCTCGGACGAAGCTTCGCTTCGCCGATAAAAAGCCGCCTGCCGCTGCCAGTAGCGGGCCGATTCGATCCACTGGCGGGCCGAGACGCGTTCCCGCTCTGCCGTGTGCGGCACCAGGGCCGCGTGACGCAGGCAGTTGGCGGCCAAATGGAAGCTGCGGGATGCGGCGGCGTGGTCGGGGTTGGGGGCGAGATGGAAGGTGGTCATGAGGTCATCTCCAAGGTGAGTTGCCCCGCCGGAAAAAAACCCCCATATATGGTAGTGCGACGTACCAGAGGGTGGGTTTCTACCAGCGGCACCCTAGAGATGGGAACGCCGTTGGTAGAAATCAACCTTTGACCGGGAAAAAAATGCGGTCTATTGTTGATTGCTTGAACTCTATGGAGGTGGTAAGAATGCAGTACCTGATTTCCGCAGCGCAAAGCCGGGCCGCCCGCGCGCTGCTCGACCGCCGGCTGGACGAAGTCGCCAAGGTCGCCGGGGTGGCAACCAACACGGTCGCGCGCTACGAGAAGGATGACGACAGACGGATTTCCGCCGACACCGCGCTGAAGATCGCCGCCGCCTACCGGAACCTCGGCATTGAGTTTCTGGATAGCGACGGGGTGCGGCGCAGTCCACAGGCTGCCTGACCCGCTCATTTGGGATCGTGCTCCCGCATCCAGCGCACGCGGTCCTCCTGGGTCCAGCGGGTGATGCTGACGTAGGCCCGCCAGCAACCGGAGCAGCCGGGGGTGAATTTCAGACTGTCCTGCCAGTGCCGCGGCGTGATCGCCTGGGCGCAGCCAACCGGCACGCCCGGCACCGGGAAGCTGGCCGGGGTCCTGGTGGCGCATTCCTGCCAGCACGCCGGCCGGTCGCGGTGCCGATTCACTTACCCAGCCTCCGCATGGCCGTACCGTCAGTCAGGAGGCGTTTGCCGGGGGCGAAGCTATAGCTGGGGCAAGTGCAGAACAGGGCGCGGATGGTCGGCGCTATCCGGTCTTCGCGGGGCGCCGCTTCGTTGAGCACGCGGGCGAACAGACCGAGTTGCCGGGTATCGCCGGTCAACAGCATCTCGTCGCCGTAGAACAGGCTGTCGGACTGCACATAGTAGGTCATGCCGCCCACCCGTTGTGGTCGGGGTGGGTGCGGCGCCAGTCCGCCATGTTGACGACGGTGCCGCCATCGGGCGGCGGCGCCAACGGCGGCGGCGGTATCGCTACCTCCAGGATACTCAGCCAGTGCGACCAGACATCCAGCCACCACCAAAATATCATCATGGGATGCTCCTCAGGACCGGGGGCGGGAGCACCCACATCGCGATGACGATGCCCAGCAGGCACCAGCCGATCACGACGGCGACGACGTAGATGCTCATCAGCAGCACGATGGTGTGCTGGGGAATCAGCAGGGCGTGGAGGTACAAGGCCCACAGGGCGCGGCGCATCGCCGCCGCCCTAACCGTCGGCCGGCCCTTCGAGCCGGTCCGAGGGGGATACCCCCCGCGACATAGCGCCGCACACTCTTATGAGGGTGGCACTACCGATGTCCCCGCAGCCTGCGGCTGAAGGGGAATTGGTCTTTTTGTTTGGCGTGAAATAGCTCAGCCGGCTCAGGGCTTTGCCCGAACCGTGAGCACTCGAAACAGAAGACCCTTTGATCGAAAAGCGAGCAAAATGCAGAAGAAGTGAGGCACAAACAAAAAAAGCGTTGTTTTGCCCCCAGTTCGCGGGTGTAAATGCGCTGACGGCACTGGTCATTGGCTTGTCTCCAATGCGTGCAGGGGCGCCCGGAGTCCGCTCCGGACGGAGATCCTGTCGGTGACGTTGGGCAGCAGGACGGCCGAAGCCCCGCACAAGGATAGGGCCGTACCTGCTGTTCACCCTCTTTTACCCGCAGCTCGGATTGACTGCGGCAGAGAATCTGGTTGTGCCTTTTCGCACGCCCTTACATTGCGATGCAATACTGAAATTAGTTGCCTTGGTTACCGGGCAGTAGACTCGCGCGACTCTACTCCCTTGGGTCGAGCGTACTCCTCAAATAGGGCGAAGTCGCCGGAAATATCCCGTCCTGTTAACTATTTGCCTGTCGCTGATTACTGGGACTGCTAAAGTAGCGTCAGACCTTGTGCGGGGTTTGATGATTAGCGATCCGAGCCACCCTTTGTACGGGCGCGGCCAGCGCCTGTCTGACGAGCGAATCGTTGAGCTATACGCCGAGCTGAAGGATGCCGAGCTGGTCGGCTACAAAGCAGGCGTCAGCGGCACAACGGTGCTGAATCGCGTCCGCGTGGCCGGCGGTGAGGTCTTCCCGCCCGGCCATAGCCGCAACCGGCGCCGCCGCCCGCTGCCCCTCAGTGCCGCCGAAGTCGTCAAACTCTACCGGGACGATGGATTAAGCGGGCCGCAGATTGCCGAGCGCTGCGGCTGCGATGCCAGCCACATCTACCGCACCCTTCAGGAAGCCGGGGTGCCGCGCCGCCGCTCGGCTGAATACTACCAGCAGCGCAGGCTGCGGGTGAAAGCGGGCCGTGGACTATGACCAGTACCGCGATGGTGTCACCCGCATGTGGAGTGCCGTGCGCCTGCTCGAACCCCTGCCGCTGCTCAACCTGGAAATCGCGGCCAGACGCCGGGGAACTGCCGCCGAACTCAAGGCGGCGACGCTGCTGCGCCGGGCGATGGACGACATGCCAAAATCTCCATAGCAACCATAATTTGCACTTTGCGCTAACAGCTAGTGATATTATGGTGCGGCGAGCTGCCTGCAAAAACAGGCTTTACTTGGGAGAGGGTCAGGGTTTGTCATGCAAACTGCCAATAATACCACTCAAATGTCCGAGAAAAGGCCGTCAGATCACAGTAACCGTACGATAGATTACTCGTTCACGGCGGACTGTAGTCTTTACCTGGAAAATGAGACCATGGTGCGGCGCACCATCTCGGGAAAGTGGTTCAGTCCCCGGATACTTAATGAGGCGGAATGGTATGCCAACGCCGAGCACACGTGCGCCTGGATTGTCGGCACCCTGCACCTTCACGACCCGGCCCTGCCGGCTAGAGTCGAGAAATACACCGTCCACAAGTGGGGTGGCTGGTACAGCCCGAGAGTGAAGGGATCGAGATGAGCACACATCACTGGGACAAGGTCGCCCAAGGCCGCTACGCCACGACTTACCTGGGCCACACCCTGCAGGCCATCCGAACCGAGGACCCCTACCATCCAGAGCAGCGGCCCTATATCGCGGTGGTTGACCGGGTCCCCTTAGAACCGGGCGAGTGGAGCCTCAACAGGGCCAAAACCAAGGCCGTCCAGTTTGTTGAGCGCCAGAACGGCAAGCTGAAGGCCGAGCGGCTGTTCACGGGCGCCCGCCCCCCAGCTGCGGAGCTGCTGCCCTTTTCCAATCAGAACGCATCGGTTCCGGAACCCGAGCCCGATGTTCCCGAACCTCCCGAACCTCCTGAACTGCCTCCCGAACCCGAATTGCCGCCCGTCGAGCCTGAACTGCCGCCCGAACCCGATGCGCCGGTTCCCGAACCCGAGCCGGCTGTTCCCGAGCCGGAACCTGTCCGGCCATCGGCCGGCCCTTCGAGCCGGTCCGAGACCGAAACCTCAGCCCTCATTTTCGCGACCTTGCTCGACCCCAACACCCTGTCGGCCCTCAATATCCTCAAGGAAACCCTCAGCCTCATGCGGGAGGTGGCCGAGGTCAAATGCACAGTGTCCCTGCCGCCGACGATGGAGTTGTGATGCTAAAAAAGCCCTTGATCGCTCAGTCCTGGCAATCCTTCTCGGACGAAATCGGGCTGGAAGCCGCCCACCTCGTCCAGCGCCAGGAGATGAAACGCGCCTACTATGCCGGGGCACTCGGTCTACTCAACATCGTCGCAACCGAAATGCAAACGGACACTTTCGGCAACGCCATGATCGCGCGCCTGAAAGACGAATTCCGGGATTTCGCCGATGGCGTCATGGCGGGCCGGGAATGAGCCGCCAGCTGAGAGCCGCCGCGGCCGGCGCCATGCTGGCCGAGCAGCTTCGCCTGTGCATCGTCGCCGAAGCCGATGGCCAACCCTATCCGCCGGTCGAGGCGATTGATTTCGACAGTCCGGAGGCTGTCGGCCGGGCGTTCGAGCTGGCCGCTACCGTCCTCGGATTCCCCGCCCTTAATGAGGAGTGTAAGGCCCGGCTGGTGATGCTGTTCCAGGCGCTGGCCGAAATCATCGCGCTCCAAGGCAGTGAGATGGAAGCCTCGTTCTTCAATTTGATCAGTGAAGAGGAAACGAAATGCGTCGTGCGAAGTTACGCCCCCCAGGCAAGCAGGGCATGAGCTGGCTAGCTGAGTGCCAGCAATGCTGCCACCAGTGGGCACTGGTCCACCCCCGTATCAGCCGGCCGCTGACCCTGCCGGAAGCGTTCGACGCCATGAGCCTGGGCGTCTGCCCGGAGTGCGGCTACGGCCATATCGGAGTTGCCAAGCACGTCCCCAGTGAGAAAAAGCCGGCATAAGGAGTGTGCGGAAATGATTTCGCCTTTTCCGCACACTCCAAATCCGCAGTTTTTCAAAAAGGGGCGGACTTATGCAAAACCTGGATGAAGATGAGGAAATCCGCCTGCGCGCGGCGCTCGCCGTGGCCCTGTTCGCCCTCCAGCTGCTCGCTAAAAACGTCCTGAAGCCGGAGGACGCCACTCGGACACTGGAGGTCATCGAGGCGCGCTATGGCTACACGCCAAGGAACACCTGATGGACTTTCCCGACTGGATGCTGCCCATGCGGGTCGCTGCCACATTTCTGATCTGGCTGATGTGCCCGGTCCTGCTGTGGTCGGCCTGGAGCACCAAGCGCCAGTGGCGGGTCTGGCGGGAGTGGGAAGCTGAGGAGGCGGTGCGCCGGGAGCGCTGGAAGGAGGACATGCAGGCCGCCGCCAAGCTCCACGATACGGCAGCCAAGCTTTACGAAGAAGCCTCTCATCTGCGCGCCCAGGCCGAAGTGGCGTTGGCTCAGGCGCGCCAGCAAATCCTCCGGTCAGATCTCCGCTGACATTTTACCAATCGGTCGAATGGTGCCAGCTCTCAGTTTCGATAAATGCAAGGTTGGTCATACCCCCAAGGATATCGCGCAGCCCCGTTTCCCGGAAAGGAAACACCATGCAATCGCATGACCTCACCGTTGAGGAGGAACTGGAAGCTCTTTTGCACGAGACTGAGCGGCTGTACCGCCAGAACGAGGAACTCCGTGAAGAGAACGAGACTCTTCGCCAGCACCTCAAGAAGGAAGTCAGTCATGATAATAGGACGGGGGCGGTTGAAAAAAACCGCGCTGTCCCATTTTGACAAAAAGGACCACAGCCCATGGGCTACATCTGCGAAGAGCGAACCATCGAGCGGATTGTCACGTACGTTCTCGGCAGCGGCCTGCCCAAGTTCGCCGGCATCACGGTCAGTTCGGGCAAGGCGACCGACATCGGGCAGGCCCTGGTCAAACTCAACACCCGAGCCTTCAATGCCCGCTACCACAGCGCCGAACCGGTAGCGCTCTACCGCCACACCACCCGCGCCGCGCCCAACACCCAGGTCCTGAAATCCGTCCTCTGCCTGATGGGGCAGTGCGCCGAAGTCATCGATGACCCGGTCTATCAGGACCTGAAAGCGCTGCGGGACAGTCTCGCCCTGAGCGTTGCCTGCGCCTCGGCCGAGTACGAGAAGGCGGAATGGGCATGAGAAACCCCGCTGGTGGGGACCAGCGGGGCCGTGTGCGGAGAGTAGGCAACCGGGCAGGACACCCCATCATCCGCAACAGAGGTTAAATCCCCGTGAAGAATACTGCCCTGGAAGATGAGTTTAAAGCCATCGCCTCCGAGCTGACCGGCCACCTCACCGAGATGGAGCGGCTGATTGATGCCGGCGAGGTAACCAACCTCTCGATCATCGAGCTGACGTACCGGCTGCGCACCACCCTGCACGCTTTCACGGAAGCACGGAAACACGAAACCACGTAACCACGGTTACACGTAACCACGCTTACACGAAAACGGCGCCCGGTTGCTCAGGGGCGCCGTTTCCATCCGGGGTTTTCGTCCGTGGAGAGAGGCTTGCAGTTGATCAGCAGAACACAAAGAGCGCCAGTTCATGGCATGATTGCCGGGGCCAGTGTCGCGCATCCAGACAGTGTGGTCAAGCCTTGAGCCGCTCCCGCTCCCGGCGGCGCGCATAGCTCAGCGCCCGGCTTTCGCCGCTGGTGCGGAGCTGCACGCCATTGGCCCTCAGAATGACCAGGATTTCGGGATCGTACAGCCTTGCCTTCCAGCCGATTTCTGCGCGAGAAAGTCCCTGCTGGTACAACCGGCAGATTTCCATGTCGGACAGCAGGCGCTTGCGGATTGAGCCCAAATCAACACGTCCCGTAGTGAACAGCTTCCAGCAACTGCAGCCGCTCGTTGGCCGCGTTCAGCCGGCGCAGCAAATCCTCGTTCAGCCGGCGCTGGGTATCGATGCGGGCCAGCAGGAGACTAATCAGCTCGTGCAGGTCATTGCGCTCTGAGGCATCCATGCCGCCAAAGAAGGACATGGTGGGTCACTCGGTCGGAGTTGCAGGCGGTGCATCGGACCGGGCAAGCCCGGCCGAGGGGTCAGGAACCAGCACGCCAATCAGCCCGGCCAGCGCCATGCCAGCCGCCACGACGGCATTCTGCAGCTCGGGCCGCAACACGATGCCGGCCGACGTCCCGATGAACAGCAGGCCGCGCCATGTGGTCGGCTCGGACAGACGCGCGGCGACAAACTGAAATACCTTGCTCATCAAATCCACCCCGTATGCAGCAAGGGGCCGCACGGCGCACAGTGCCGCGTCGCGCCGCATCGAGTGGGGACGGAAATTCCCACCAGCCCCAGCTGCTACCTTATAGGTACCACGGAAGTGTTAAAGGTTTATTGGTCCAGCCCGGCAATTTGCCGCAGCGCGCCTTTGGCCTGCTGCATTGCCCGCAAAAGATGCAACGCCCGCCGCTTGTTGTTGGTGACAGGGATTGCGCACGCCTCGATTTCTTCAACTTGGGATATCCAGGTGTCCAAACTGTTCAGGATGGCGCCCGCCATGCGCGCGGCCTTCTCCTCATCTGTCATCGGAATCCAGACACCGACGCAGGACATCTCACGCCCCTACCATGCAGGGCACCAGCCATTCCCAGAACCACCGCATTGCAGCATCCTACCTGTGAAAAATCTCCGCCTTTCATAATATAACCTTGGTTAACATTGCAGTGTCCGGAACCGTACAGATCATTCCTGATAGAATATATGGGCGCCAATCCTGGCAGTCTTCCTCATCTTTGATGCCCAGGCCGGGTAGGTCTTCATACTGGCTGCGTGGTAATGATCTGACTTTCCAATCGGGGAAGGCACCTGCCCGGCCAGCACCCCGGCCGCCACCCACAGCGCCAGCGCGAAGCTGGGGTCGCTCTCGGTCACGGCGTGGCACAGGGCGAAATTCGGGTCGGACTTCGACCAGCAGCTGAACTGGTACAACTGTTTACAGACACCCGTAATGGTATCTGGAAACCGGCCTCCTTCCCGCTTCGTTCGATTGACAACAACCCACGCGATTGCTGTCATTCCAGCTACACCTTCCCCGCGAGCTTCCCCGTACAAAGTTCTCGCCAGCACCTCGGCATCGCCCTTGTGCAGGGGCACCACGTTTTCCGGCATTTCGATGTACTTCCCCTCCACGCAGCTAGATAGAAAGGTAGCTAGAAAGATAGCTATCAGCGCCCAGCACAGATTTCTCATCCTGTCTCGGCGTAACCCGGCGCAACCCGGCGTAACTACTCAGGCAGCAGCGACAGCAGGCCGCGCCGCGGTATCTTCAGGTCCGGCGCCGAGGGGTCACGTTCCAGCGGCGGCAGCAGCCGGCCCAGCTGGTGCGCCAGCCACAACGGACTGACGCGCGGGATCAGGTCGGTGGCACTCTCGATAGCCGGGGCTGCCGCGAACAGGCCGCGTTCGAACAGCTCTCCCCGGTGGCCGCCCAGCGGCACAACGGTGTCGGTCATTTCCTTATAATTCTTCATCGCCGGCTGCGTGACCTGGAAGGCTTGGTCGTGGATGCCCTTGGTGTCCACCCATTCCTGCATTGAACGGCCCCGCTCGGCCAGCGAGCGGATGGGGGTCAGCAGGCCGGTTGCCTTGTCGATTACCTGGGAGCCGTTGGGGTTGAGAACTTTGGCGTTCGGCTTGACGGCTTGGTCGGCGAACCGCTCCAGACCCTTGGCGCGCTGGTCCATCGCGAACCCGCTGTCGATCAGGCCCTCCAGCAGGTCGCGCGTCTTCGGGTCCCTGACCATCTCCATTAGACCGGCGTGCAGCTTGGGCTGGCTGGCCACCCCGTTGGCGAAGTTCAGGCCAACCTGATAGCCCTGGCCGGCGCCGCGCAGGTGGGTTTCCAGGTAGGCCCTGACATGGGCGTCCCAGGCGGCGCCCAGCCCGGCCTGCTCGAACAGCTCTCTGGCTGCCCGGATGGTGGTCGGGCCGCTGTCGGCCAGCGGGCCGCCCAGCCGCTCCTGGATCTTGGGGTCGCGCCGCAGCAGCTGCAGGACCCCATTGCGGGCGTCGGTGATGGCGCCGCCAGCCTGCTGGAACGCCATGTCTCCGGTGCGGTACAGCGGGTGCTGGTTGAGCTGGTGGCGCAGCGTGTCGCGGATGCCTTCCAGCTCGTTCAGTATCTCAGTCTTCTCGGCCGACCCCGACCCCGGCACCTTCAGCTCGTCAATCCGCCGTTCCAGCCCCAAGCGCACCTGATGGAGCCGCTGATAATCAGTCACCGGGTCCATCCGCTGGACCGTGGTCCCGCCCTGGGTGTAGTGGCCTGATGTCGTCAGTTCGCCCCGGATGGCCTCCAGTTCCTTCCGGATAGGGCCGGCGGCATGCTCCAGGCGCTGCTCAACCTCCCGAATGACCGGCACGGGATTGGCCATGACCGGCGATGTGAACAGACTGCCCCAGCCAGCCTGATGTCCGGCTTGCAGGCGCGAGCGCTCCAGCCCGACCAGCAGGTTATCGGCGGCGTGCTTGAACATCTCGAACCCGAGTGTCGGGCTGTCCACCGGGCTAATCCGGTCCACCACCTTGCCGACCGCGTTAGGAAACAGGTCGCGCGCCCGGTGCACGTAGTATTCCCGCATCAGCTGCTCGGCCTTGGCGCCGCGCTTGCCGCCCAAGGTCGCCAGCGTGTTCTCTTTCTGCGCCAGCACGTTGTAGAGCCGGGTGCGCATGGCAAACATGTCACTGGAATTGCCGCCCACGCCCCGGGTCACCTGCAGCAGGTCCGCCGGGGTCAGCGGCAGGCCCAGCTCCTGCGCCACCTGGGCGCGCTTCAGGATGGTGCCGCCGTTCTTTAAATCATCCTCCAGGATGCGGGCGAGATCCTGCGCCATCACCCCGGTTAGGCGGAATGGGTTTCCGCCGAACAGGCGTGGCCCCATCATGTGGAGGAGGGCCGGCGTAATCCGCGCGAACGCCTCGTAGCCGGCGTTTTCCAGGCCGCTGCCCAGGACATGGCCCCAGTTGATATCACTCTGGCCGCTGGTCGGCGCCACGCTTGGCCGGTAGCCGGACTGGGCCGCGAACTCGTTGCCGGCCGCCTGGGCCGCAAGGTCGCCCAAGGCACCCCCGGCCCCGGCCATGATCATCGCGGTTGGGCCGTAGTTCTCCGGCCCCGTCACCATCCCCGCCGCCCCGGCAACGGCCATCGTGCCGAGAGGGCCGGCGTTGTTGGCGCCCTGGGTCATGACGCGCCGGGCCATGTCGAGCGGTGCCTGGGTCAGGTTGCCGCCGCCAATCGTTGGCGCCACGGCGAACACCTGCCCGCTGCGGTCCACGTACTTGAACTGACCATCCGGCCCGAGAAAGAACCTGTCCGGCGGCACGCCCAGGTCCTGGGCGTAGATCATAATCCGCTTGGACAGGTTTTCCTGGCTGGTCAGCGGAATCAAGGACGCCTTGGCCAGCGCCATGTTGCTGGCGTGGCCGCCGAATTGATCGCCGCTCTGGGGGTCGTAGGCGACAGTGCCGGGAACCGCAGGGCCGGCTTGGCTGCCGTCGCCAGCAGCCGCCCGGTAGGGGGTCGCCTCGACCTGCCCCCGCAATGCCGCCTGAGCGCCCGGGCCGCGCGGGTCGAGGTCGCGAACCCGGCCGGTGCCAATCGGGGTGGCGTTCAGGGTATCGGCCGCCCGTTCCGCCCAGCTCCGGTCAGTCTCGGCCGGGGGCAGGCCGTGCAGCTCGCGGAGTGCATTCTCGGCCGTGCGCACCTGCGGGTCGTTGGTCACGGGATAATTGATGGTCGGGTCAGGTGGCGGTTTGGGTGCGGTCGTCGGCTCCAGGCGTTGGGCTCCCTGACCGAACAGCCCGTCGAAATACGGTTCCGGGTCGGGCCGGTAGACCGCACTCGGCTCCATCTCGACGGGGGACTGGCCCGGCTGCGGCCGGTTCAGGGCCGGCGGCGCCGGCTGAGGCTTGGGCGCCGGTCCCGTGATGGCATCCAGGCTCCAGGGGTCGAAGTCCAGCGGTGACCAGCTCGAACCGCTGCCCCCTTGGCCCTTGGCACCCTTCTCCTCGGCCGGCCCCGTCGCCCAGGGGTTACCTTCGAGCGGCGCCCAGCTCTTGGCTGTCGGCCGGTCGGTGACGGCGAAGACGGAGCTTGGTTCCGGCTGCCGGCCGATGTTGAGTCTCAGCATCGTCAGGTCCGTTTCATGCCGTTCGGCTTCAGTGGCCCCACCCGGCGCCGTTCCTGCGGCGTGTAGTGCCGCGCATACCATTCCTCGCCCCGGATTGGCGGGTCATCGGACCAGTCCTGGCCGGGCTGGGGCCGCTTCAGCTGCGGGTACTCGTGACCATAGTAAGGGTCGCTCGGGTCGCGGGGCGGCAGCGGCGGCCAGTTGGCCTGCGCCCGGCCCGCGTTCATGTCGTCGGTGTAGAACTTTTCCTTGCCCCGCAACTGACCATCACGCCAGCCCCGCGCCACGGCATCGCCGACGTCGCCCACGGCACCGGCAGCACCTCTGGCCGCATCGCCCACCGCGTTAACGCCCCGCTCCAGCGGCCCCAGCAAGCCCTCGGTCATACTCCCGGCGCCGCTCATGACATCGTTGTAGGCTGACCGCGCCGCCGCCATTGCCTTTTCCTGCAGCGGCACCTCGCGCGGGGTTTCGGTCTGGCCCGGCTGCGGCCGGTTCAGGGCCGGCGGGGGCAAAGTCGGAGCACTCCCTGGACTGCCATAGAACTGCCGGAGGTGCGGCGGCAACGCCTGATCCATAGGGTCCATCGGCAGCGGCGCCGGGGCGTCGGCTGAATCCGGGGTCAGCAGACCGCCAAACAGGCTTCTCAGGTCCATCTCGCAAAACTCCTCAGTCAAGCCCCAGCCATTGCCCGGGCCGGTTAGGATCGGGTTTTACCCATTTCTTGTACTTCTCGTTCCACAAAGCACCCGGTTCCGGGGGTGTCATCCCCGGCGGCGGCGGGTCGCCGGTCACGGCGCGCTGGGTTGGCGCAGCTCTCCGGTCACGCTCTTCCTGGGCGCGGCGCTCTTCCATTCGGCGCTGTTCGAAGTCGTAGACCTTGGTTTCCAGGGTATCGAGGGTCTGATCCTGACGGTCCAGGCCGCGCACGTGGTTCCACAGGTCGCGGTCGTACTCGAACTGCGGCCGCAGGCTGTGCTGGATGATGTAGCGATTCGCTTCCGCCTGATTGGTGATACTCGGGTTGGCCTGCTGCAGGGTGGCAAGGTCGGTGTCGGTCGGGTTGGCGCCCAGCGTCTTGATCGAGCTGGTCACGAAGTCCTGAATCAGCTTGGTAGCAAGGTCAACCTTGGCCGGGTCAGCCAATCCCTCACCGGTCCACGTCTTGTAGAAGTCGTTGACCTGTTCGGTGGGAATACCGGCCTGCCGCGCCCAGCCAATCAGCTTGCTGATGGTCGGCGTTGCGGGTCCCGTGGTGCCAATCTCATTCAGCACCTCTTCGAGCTGACCCAGCTTGTTCAGCATCCGGTTCGAGTTCTCACCCTTCAGCCGGATGTCCTCGTAGCGCTTGACCCGGCCCTCAGTCAGCGCAATGGCGCCCTTGTTCTCGGCTGTGTTGAGGTTGATGTTGGTCGCCGGCTGGCTCTTCTCCCAAATCTTGCCGGCCTGCGCCTTGATAATCTCGTCAATGTTGGTCGGGTCGAGCCGCAGCGCCGCCGCAATCTGGCGCTTCTGCGGGTCGCCGGATTTCTCCAGCTCATCGGCGTAAGCCAGCGCCGCCCTAATCTTGTTCTGCGCCGCCGCCTGATCGCGCTGGTAGCCCTGCAGCTTGGCCATGTTGGCCAGCTCGCCGAACTGCTGCGTCCGCTCGTCATGTCCGGCCTTGCGGGCCAGTTCGGTGCCGCCGGTCAACCCACCGCCAAGGGCGCCCAGCAGCTCGCCGATGCCGACCCGGCGGTTATGGACCCCTGCCAGCTTGCCAACCGCCCCGCCGGCCCCGGCGAGCTGGTACTGCCCCGGGGTCAGCCTCGGCCCGGCATCGTAGGGCTGCGCCATCTGCTGCAGCAGCTCGTTGATGCGGCCCGACACATCCAGGCGCTGGGTCTGGGTCGTGTCCGTGGTCGGTTCGGTCCTGGGCGGCTGGCTTGGCGTCTGGCCGGCGTTGCTCAGCAGGCCCAGGCCATCGTTCCAGTTGACGGTGCCGGGGTATCGGCCAAGCGGAGCTTGGTCCGAGAGCAGGCCGCCGCCCCACCAGTTCAGGTCACTGCCGGTGGGATTCCTGGTCGCTCCTGAAAACGGCGGCATGTCAGCCCTCTTATTCTGTCCAAACTGCGCCAGCACATTCTTCAGTGCGGGGGTGTTCACGTAGTCGGTGGTTTCCTGCGGCAAATCCGACGCACCGGCCTTGACCCGCTGCAGCCGGCCAGGACCGGCGTTGTAGGCCCGTACCGCGTCGGGCCAGTTGCCGAACTGATCGTAGTTCTCCCGCAGGTAGGCGGTGCCGGCGGTGACATTGTTGCGTGGCTCGAACCTGTCCGGCCCCAGGCCGTACCGGCCGGCCAGTTCCGTGTAGGTTGCTGGCATGACCTGCATGAGGCCGCTGGCGCCCTTGGGCGAGACAGCACCGCGCCGGCCGCCACTCTCGATTCCCATGACGCTCGTGATGATGTCCTGCGGCACGCCGAACCGCCGGCTGGCCTCATCGATCAGGGGTTCCCAGCTCATCACCACCAGCTATCCCCCTGCCGGCCAGTCAGGATGTAATCGATCAGCATGTTCCGCAAAGGTGACGCCCGGTCAGATGACGCCTGTTTCCGGCCAATCGAGCTTTCCAGGGTAAGGGTGTTGTCAGGATTTGCCTCAGTCACCCAGGGGTTCTGGGCCAGGGCGTTGACGGGATTTCCAAGAGCAGGAGCAGCTTCCGACAGCCTGGCAGTTTCGGCTCCCGACGAAAATCCAGGCGCCCGCCCTGCTGATGTGCCGGCTGCAGTGTGGCTGTTGCCGCCTGAGTTCATCGCCCCCCGGGCCGACATTTCGGCCTGGGATCTCGCTTGCGCTGCCGGCGACATGCTGGCCTGCATCCAGCCGCCCAGCGTCATCAAGCCGGACAGGGCGGGAGCGGCCGGACCCGCAACCAGACTGGACAGCGCCGTGCGGGTGATGCCCGGTCCCAGGCCGGTGGGCATACCGAACTTCCCCGGGGCGTTGATCTTGCCCGGCGGCCCAAACAGCGCCGTTTCCGCCAGTCGCGACCACGTGTCGAGCGGCGAGTACTGCCGGGTTGACAGGCTCTCGTAGCCCGGCGCCTTGAACCCGGCCGGCATCGACAGGAGGCTGTCGATAAAACTCCCGTGCTGCTGGCTGAATTGGTCCTGCAGGTCGGACAAGGACATGTCGGCGATGGATGGCTTACTGTTGACGTCGCCGCCATAGTAGCCGCCACCCCCGCCACTGTAGCCGCCCCCGCCACTGTAGCCGCCGCCACTGTAGCCGCCACTGCCTCCGGGACTGCCGCCGGGGCCATCGGCATTGTGTCCGCCGCCCGGATTGTCCGAGCCGCCCATACCGTCACCATATTGCAACAGCCCGGTGACGGGGTTCCTGTCGCCTGAACCGCCGTGCCGCCTGAGCAGTTCCTTTTCTGCCGGGATGAGGTTGGTCAGCCGGTCGTCACCCCGGGTGCCAGCTTCCGCCAGCAAGCCGCGCGTGATGACGGGACCGGCGGCCTGCGGCATCACCTCCTTCAGCATCCGCTCTTCGCGAGCGTTGATGTGGGAGGGGGTGCCGGCCGCCTTCAGGCGCGCGGTGTCGGCCACATCACGCCGAGATGCCGGCTTGACCTTCAATCGGTTCATCCGAATAGACTCGCCAGCAGGTCTTCGCCGCCCATGGCGCCCGCGTCATAGATACTGTTGGGCATCTGGCTGGCGTTGCTGAACAGCCCGCTCAGGCCGTTGTAGGCCGCCCCGATGCCGTTCATGGCGCCGGGCAGGTAGCTGGCCAGTTGGGCAGCCCCCAGGCCGCCAGCCAGGATGTTCGCCCCGGTGTTGGAGTAGTACGGTTCCGTCCTCATGGTGCCGGGTGACATCCCGCTCAGGCCGCCCTGGAGGAGTTGGAGCTGTTTCAGCGGGTAATCCCGCTGGGCCTGCCAGTTGTTGCGGGCTTCGTCATAAACCCCCTGGTCGAACAGTTGCCGGCGCGATCCCATGTCCCACTGCGCCTGGGCCGCATTGAAGGCCCGGCGCTGCTCATCCAGGCCCATGCCGCTCAGAGCGCTGGCCGCCTTCAGCCGGGTGTCAGCGCCGCTCTGGCCGGCCAGCTGGTTGGCGAGCTGGGCTTTCAGGTTGATGTCCGAGTTCCACCGGCCGGCCTCGTTGCCAGCGGCAGCCTGGGCCGTCAGTGCCGCGTTGCGGGCCGCCGCACTCTGGCCGCTCGCCGTCTGGGCCAGACCGGCGTTGTATTGGGCCATCTGGTTGGCCTGCAGCATGTTCTGCAGGCCGGACTGCTGGCGGTTGGCAAGGTTGGCGCTGCCGACGTTCCAGTCCTGGGCCTGATTGAGCTGCTGCGCCTGCAGGTCCCTGTTCTGGTCGGCGTTGATGGCGGCCTGGGCCTGCCCGAAATTGGCCTGATTTAATCCGGCCGCCGTCTTGCCCGCGACATCCAGGAAATTGCGGTTGTTCTCGGAGTTCATGACGGCTTGTCTGCTGCCGCCGAAGGCGCCTGCAGCGCTTGCCCGGGCATTTGACTGGTTCTGCAGGATGTTGTTCTGCCGGCCCAGCTCGCCCAAGGTGGTGTTGATGACGCTCCCGGTGAACGGGTTCAGGTAGGCGTTCAGATTGGCACCGGGAAACTGCCCGGCAGCCACGTTGCCGACCTCGCCGCGGCCCATCTGCGCCGCCCCCGCCTGCGCCGCCGGGCCGGCATTCATCGCAACGGTGTCCTGCCATCCCTGCATCCAGGGCTGATAGCCCTGCGCCGCGACCTGCTGCGGTTGCCAGTTGGCAGCGCCCAGGGCGGCCCCCTGGGCTTGCTGCATGGCGCCCATCCCGACGCCGGCCCCGTTCATGATCGCGTTGTAGGCGGTCGCTTGGCCCGGGTCCCAGCCGGCTTGTGTCTGGCCGCCATACTGCTGGTAGGGCCGCTGCGACAGCTGCAGCGCATTCTGAAAATTGCCGTACTGCGCCTGATCGACCCAGCCGGTTGGCGTGGTCGTTGTGGTCGTCGTCGCCATGGGGGGTTTACCTCTTGCTGCCGGTCAGGCGGATATCGAATCTCGGGGCGCCAAACCTCCAAAAACTGGGCGCGCTGTTGCTGTCCATCCGCACGCTGAACTGACGGGCGGTCAGCCGCAGATCGATTTTTTCCGTGCTGCTCATGATGGTGTACGGGCCGCTCGACGCCTCGGCCCCGGCCGGCATCATGCGCCCGGACAGCGTGATGGTCAGGCCGCCCTGCAGGTCCTCGACATCGGGCAGGATGCGCAGGATACTCGCCAGCTGGTCACCGTCCGCCAGATCGCGCGGCGCCGATTCCAGGAATGCGGTAATCGCTCCGCCATTGGCCGTGTGGCCGTATTCCTGATAGTAGACCAGCCCGGTGGTGTCGGCCGCTATCGGGTACTGCAGCACGCCCGCGTCGATCCAGGCCGTCCGGTCGAAGCTGCCGACCGACCAGAGGTTTTCGATGTAATTGTAAAGGACATACCGGGAACATTCGTCGCCATCCCCGTCTCTGCTGTCCGGATACAGCCACAGCACTTCGTTGTTGGCGCTGTCGATTGAACAGTAGACCTTCTCTGATTGGAGCCAATTGAGGTTGTCTGTCACATAGCGCTGGACCGGACAGACAAGCGCTTGCGGCGAGCCGCCCGACCAGCTGTAGAACTGGCCGCCTCTGGTCATCCAGAAGGCAGCGCCATCCTTTTCCGCGCAGGCGTTGGGACCAATCAAGCCGCAGCCCTGACCCAGGAGTTCAAACCCGTAGACTAGGACCGGGTCCCCAAGGTAGGTCATGCTGTACAGCGCGGCATCGGTCCATATTAGGTTTGTTTTCCTGGACGGCAAGCCCCTGACCGCCCGGCCGCCATGGCTCAACGGGTACTCGCCGGCTTGGTTGGCGGCTGTCGGGGTCCAGACGGTGTTGTCCTCCTGGTCGCTCCAGCGGACCAGCAGCGGGTCGAAGGTGACTGACCCGTAGGGCTGGGCGCCGCACGCCACCACAATCCGCTCGGCCGTCACAAACACCGCCGCAATGTTGGTCGGGGCATTAGTGACCGCTGCCGCGATCACGCCGGTGTCCAGGCTCCACTGGTAGAGCGTCTGGCCGCGCGGGCAGGCCAACAGGTACTCGCCCCAGGTCGCGAACGACCACGTTCTCGGGAAAATCTCGGTCAGCGCACTGACGCCGCCATAGGTGCCGCTGCCATAGGTGCCGCTGCCGTAGCCGCCGGCCGTGGTGCCGAGACTGTCCTCCAGCCCGGCGGCCAGACCTGATGGTGTGATGTCGTACAGCCCGCCGGCCACAGCCGCATATAATTTAGTGTGCGTGCCGACCGCAATCCGGGGGCCAGCGTCATAGGCCGCCCAGGCATGGAGCCCCCGGCATTTGCCGGCGAAGAGATCGGTGTTGACCGCCGCCCAGCCCCCGATCACCTGCGGCAAACCTTGCCGAAATCGGATTTTATCGCTGTCGATCCAGCCGCCCTCGGACGCGAGCGGGCTGTCGTCCATCACGATGCCAGGGCGCATATCGACGCGCGTCAGGGCCATCAGACGGCGTCCTCAAGCAGCTCAAGCCGCCGCGTCAGCTCCTGGACAGCGCCGATTAAAAGCGGCACCAACTTGGAATTGTCCAGCTGCTGCATCTCCTCGCCGTCCTTCTCGCCCGAAACGGCATAGGGGCAAATCTCCTGGACCTGATGAGCAATCAGACCGTCAACCACTCTGTCCGGGTCGCTCTTGAAGGCGAAGGTGCTGGGCCGCAGCTTCGAAAGCCGCTCCACCGCCCCGGTCATGGGCTCAATATCCTGCTTCAGCCGGTAGTCCGACGATGTGTAATAGGCCGTGGTCGCGCCGACCATGCCGATACCGCCGACAGCCGTCCCGTTGTGCGCGAAGACGACGAAATTGCTGTCCGCTAAAGTTGTGTTCCAGTAGGAAAATTGGTCCTGTGAAATGAACACGCGCCCGTTGGCTCCCCACAGGCCGATGCCCAGCGTGGTGCCGTACGGCGGATAGCCGGGCGTCGTCGTCGTCGCCAGCGAACCCTGAAAAACCATGTAGCCGCCCGGCATGAACCGGGCCGATGCCACACCTCCGGCATCAATGTAGGCCGACCCGGTGGTGTTGGTGATCGGGTCGCAGCCCATGATGACATCGCCGGCCGAGCCGCTGACCTGTAAGATTCCCTGTTTGGTGTTAATGCCAGCCTCGACCCGGATGCCGCCGTAGCCCTGGCCGGTCGCCGGTCCCTTGACCGAGAGCAGCCGCGTGTCGGCCGTGGCTGGCGCTGTGGTGTAGCCAATTCCAACATTGCCGCTCGAATCAGTGGCGATCTGGCCAACCGGCAACTGTTCGAAGGTCGGCGTTCCCCGGTAGACATCCGTCCCGTCGCAGAACACCTGTTGCGGCCCAGGCCGCAGCGCGTAGCCGGTGCCGGCGGCGGTTTTGATGGTCAGGCTGTAGGCGCCCTGGGTGCTGTTGTTGACGATGAGGTAGGTTTTCTCGACATTCGGGACCACGATGGTGCTGTTCGCGCTCAATGTCCCCGTGAAGATCAGGCAGGCGTACCGGGCTTGGTCGGCGCTGTAGTTGGTGCTGGTCAGTGTCGTGGTGGTGCCGGCAATGGCGACGGTGAGAACGCCCGCAATGCCCTCTTCCAGGCGGTCGATGGCGGCATTGAGTTTCGGAGCGCCCCACAGCGCGCTATTTTCCCCAAGCGCCTGCTTTTCGACGCGCAACCGGGTGGAGGGAGTGCTCGGCATGTCAGCCTCTACGAAATGATGTTGCGGTCGGTGCA
>Ga0307410_10000042_pt1 | contig 43950 bp, 41 predicted proteins | sample 322Ometagenome_3_FD_203707 | JGI IMG/M metagenome (GOLD analysis project Ga0307410, IMG submission 203707) | Maize rhizosphere microbial communities from greenhouse at UC Davis, California, United States - 322HYB-O-3 | ecosystem: Host-associated > Plants > Roots > Rhizosphere > Soil | place... | reverse complement strand
GATGTTAACATTACTTACTCAAGAGGAGCATATTCTTGCACAAGAGAAGGAGCGTATTCTTGCAAAGCAGCTACTTGTTGGGCAAAAGCAGCAATTAGAGTTGGATAATCAGAAGATTATCCAACAAAATGAACAAGCTAAGGCAGAGAAGGACAAAGAAAATAGTAATCTTGCACGAGAGTTGCAGCTATTTGCTGAGCAAAAGCAGCAATTAGAGTTGGATAATCAAAAGGCCGCACAGACTCTATCTGATCAGTTAAAGGATATTACCCAACAATATCAACAAGTTAAGACAGAAAAGGAAAAAATTGAGGGAGAGTTAACTCTATTGAAGGCAGAGCGCGAAGAGGTAAAGAAGACGAACACAAGAGAAGCAAAATGGGAAAATATATATAACGAGTTGAAGAAAAGATGGGCGACAGCGGGCGCTGTAGTAACTCTAGTATCTGTGGCATTATCCTTGGGCTTCTATATCAAATCATTTTCTGTTCCGGCATACGTTACACCGTAAAATAAGAGAACAATAAAAGTAATAAAAAAGCTGGTTTTTAAACCAGCTTTTTTTGTAAATAATATAGCGGGCATTACCCTAAGAATTTTTTAAAGAAGCTAGAAATAGTACCTTCACTGCTGTTGGCTTGTGTACCCACAATGTCAGAGTATTCTTGTAGTTTCTTTTTTGCGTCCGCAGATAATTTTTGTGGAATAGAGCATTGTGTAATAATGACTAAATTGCCACGAGATTTCCCGCGCAATTTATGGAATCCTTCGCCTGAGATAACAATTTTTTCGCCGACTGGGCATCCTTTTGGAATCTTAATGGGATGCTTGGTCCCATCAATACTCTCAATATCGACCTGACAGCCGAGAGTCAATTGAGGATACGTTAACATAACAGTACAGACAAGATCATCTTTGTCGCGTTTAAAATGCTTGTCTTCTTTTATACGTACGTGTAAGAACAGGTCTCCGGCGGGACCACCATAGACACCAGCATCAGCCTTTCCATTTACTCGTAGCTCAGCATTATCATAAATACCTTGTGGTATATTAACAGTAAACTTATCATATTTTTGAACGCGAGACTGTCCACCACATCCGGTACAAGGTGATGACATAGTAAAACCTTGTCCAGAGCATGCGGAACATGCTTGACTATACATAAAAAAGCCTTGCTGGTAGTGCATCTCACCAGATCCACGGCATGTAGCGCAACTTTGTGCACTGGTTCCTGGTCTGCATCCAGTTCCTTGACAGGTATCACAGGAAAAATAATGATAATAAGAAATCTCTTTTTTAGTACCCAAGAACGCTTCTTTTAATGATATTTCGATCTCTTTTGTGAGTGAAAGTCCTGCTTTTGGCTGGGGCCCTTTCTTTTTCTTGCCTCGTGATTGGCCACCACCAAACATAGACCCAAAAATGTCTCCAAAATTCTCAAAAATATCTTCCATATTCATAGAGCCTTGGCCACCGCCCATGCCACCATTCATACCAGCATGACCAAATTGATCATATTGTGTACGCTTCTGACTATCTCCCAATACTTCATACGCTTCAGTAGCTTCTTTGAATTTTTCTTCTGCTGAAGCATTATCCGGATTTCGGTCTGGATGGTATTTCATTGCTAATTTGCGATAGGCAGCTTTAATCTGATCTGTACTAGCAGATCGATCAACACCAAGGATTTTATAATAATCTGTTTTATTCATGATAAACACCATGTATCTTGTATGCGGAGATGATTATGTTATACGTAGAATTTTCTTATTTTGATTTAAGAGAATTAAGCTTAGGGGTGAATATATTTCTACGTTCCATAAGCACTTCATATGCCGCATGGATTTCTTTAAATTTTGTTTCAGCTTCTACTTCATTACCAATATTACGATCTGGATGGTATTTCATAGCAAGAGCTCGATAGGCAGTTTTAATTTCTTCTATGGTAGCCAGTTGATCGACGCCAAGTAATCTGTAATATTTCATAAGACATCCAATCACTAATAAATAATAAAAACGTTTATTTAACGCTCTTATTATACCATAAAATAGAGCTAATGCTAAGGCTCAAAATAAAAAAAAGATGAATAGGCCTATGATTATTCTGAGGGAATAGCTATCTTCAAAGTGAGATTTTTTGGATCAATGGCATGTTTAAAAGGCTTCGGTAAACACTGTTCTTCTAGGATAAATAGCCCCTCTTGTAAACAACTTTTTAGATCGGGGGGCATGGTAAGAACGATATAAAAAGTTGTCATAGGATTGAGCGACTCTTTTTCATTAAAATTAAAGACAAGAGTCTGTTTAGATCTATTCCATGTTCCATCGCAAATAAGATTCTGATCAATGGGAAGAAAATTTTTAGATGAATTTTTTTTATAAAGAGAAGCTATAAGGCTTGTAATCTGTTCACCGTTCCATCTGAAAGAGATGGTATCTAGTATGACAGGTTTTTTTGATTTCTTTTTAAACGTTATGCTGCCAATTAAGACCCACTCGCCACCAAAATCGATCAATGTCTCGTGATGAGAGTTGAGTTGTTGCCATTTTGGTTTAAGAATAATATCAAAATTGTCGATAGCATTGGTTGTACATGATAGAACACACAAGAGAGAAGAGAGTACATAGAGATATACTTTCATGATTTCCTCATTCTTTTTTACTCTTTTTACCATATCATACCTGTCACAAGATGAGAAAGTTTTTTTTAATGTTATTTTTTCTGCTTTTGTTAGTTACCTATATCAAAAATATATGTGATAGAGAATGGGTTATGAGGGAGATACTGCGGTACGGGTGGAAATGAGCTACTTGCGTACCGAAAAACAGAGAGAATAAAAATATCAATATTTTGAATTCCAGAAGATTTTTCTAAACGCAAGTTATGCAGCGATCCGTTGGCATTTAATGCTAAGAATATGTGTATTTTATAGTGAGCATTGTTGCTTGGGGCTTTATCCCTCATTATGGTAAATGCATTATGCAGACAGCCGTTGAGTCTTTCGAGATATCGTTCATATTTAAGCTGATCATCGGATGGGATACCTGTTTTTTTTCCAGCCATGGAAACTTTATACTGTCCTTCTTCTTTCACATAGTTCATTATTCCTTGAGCGAGTTGAGATAGCGAGGGAAGTTGCTTTCGCAGGGGGCTATTGGGAGATTGTCTTATGGGGTTACAAGAATTTTTATAAGGAGTTTGGCTACGGAATGAAGGAGAGGATTGCGATGTTCCTGGTAGACGGCTTGGCAGAGGTATAGGTGATGGTTGAACTATAAAGTTCTCTTTTTTCTGTGTGGTAAGAGGCTGTTGCGTAGAAGATTCTTTTTGAGAGGCGGCATCCATTTTTGCAGTATCATTATTGACGAAAAATATGGGCGCCCCTTGTTGGAGGCGACTGTGTGTTTCAATCCATTCGGTTTCTTGTTTGAGGGTATCTCTGGTTGCTTGTTTTAAGAAGATATAGGCTGCTATAAAGTAGTGAAAGAGAAGGGAGATCAGTAGACCAATTATTCCATATTTTTTTTTTGCAACCATTTCCATATAATACCTTTTTCTTAATTATAGATATTATGCGATTAAAAAGAAATATATTGTTGCCATATAAATTATTTCAATTTGAAAAACATAACTGTTGTATTACCAGGAGGCAAAGTTCATTTGAGTCAAGATTATTGTGATGAGCGATTGATGCATGCTCTGTTGGCCTTTTTTACAATGGACCATTGCTGATGAATGTGGTGAGTTCCGCCGCGGTTACTCAATAAAAATCGTATAATTTCATTCAAAAAAGATTCTGTGGGTTGAAAAGCAACTTTTTGTGAAATAAGCCATTGAATAATAATATAATGATGTAATGCGCTATCAATGTGCGCAAGTTTTGCCGTATTAAGAATGCATATAGTGCTCTCTTTATATACAATGTCTTGCAATAGAGTGGTTGCTACCTTTTGTAAAAATATATCGGCTTTTTGCAATCGATCAATTGTTGCTAAAAATCTATTATTAAAACGCTCATCGCATAATTGTAGTGCTGGCAACACAGTGGCTCGAATGCGGTTGCGTAGATAATGTTCCGATTCATTGCTTATGTCAGTAACATAGGAAACAGTATTGTTTTGTAACCATTCAAGAATGTCAGATTTATTAATTTCTAAGAGAGGCCGAATATAGAGCCCTCGTCGTGGTTGTATGCATGTAAGTCCTGTTAGGCTTGTTCCACGAATAAGACGAATAAAAAATGTTTCTTGTTGGTCTTGTGCATGATGACCAAGAGCAATACTTTGTGCGCTATAGTTCTGTGCAACGGATTCTAAGAAAAATCTTCGTATCGATCGAGCATATGCTTCTTTTGAGCCATTGTTGTGAGCAACATGCGCAAGCTGAGATAACTTTTCTGATACAAAAGGAATAGCATAGTGTTCAGCAAGGCTTTTACAGAATAGTTCTTCATCATCAGCTTCTAATCGCCATTGATGATTTAAATGCGCAGCAATTAAAGTAAGATTATAAGTAGTTTTTATTGAGAGTAAATAATGAAATAAGAATACAGAATCGGGCCCTCCAGAGAGCCCGACAATAATAGTATCATTATGATTGATAAGACTATGTTTAAGAACAAATGAGATAATTGTGTTATACATCTAAATTCTTAGCAAAGCGACCAAAGTCTTCAATATATTCTTTTCTGCCTTTAACATCCTCACCCATTAATGTTGAAAACCAACGATCTGCTTCTAAGGCATCTTCGATAGTTATTTTTAATAATGAGCGTTGAGTCATGTCCATAGCTGTTTCCCATAGCTGATCAGCGTTCATTTCCCCAAGACCTTTATAGCGCTGGATATTCATGAAAGGCTTACTAATGGTTTTAATCGCATTAAGAAATGAAATAGCATCGGAACCTGCTATTGCACGCTCTTTTCCGATGATGCTTAAGGTCCATTCACTATTTTGAATAAGGGACACTTTAGACAGTATGGAGATAGCCTTTTTTACTTCGCTTGATGAGAAGAATGCAAGTGGAACATTCCAATGCTTACTCATCATCTTGAAGTAAATATGCGTATGTCGAATATCTTTTTCAATATTCTCTATATCGTTACTTGCGGACTCTTCTTCAAGAGAAGACTGCGGTTCTTCACGTTGTACACTATACAGAGGAAACTGTGCGCGCAAGGTATCAAGTAAGACATCAACACCTTCAGATTTATCCCATGGAGCTATATGGAGCAACGCAATAAGCGCATGGCATTGATCAAATGAAATTTTATAATCAATGCTCAGCGTGTTTAGCTTTGCATCGTATTCTTTAATATCAGATAAAAGGGAAATAAATGTGTGCGACTCGATTTCTTTATTCTGAACCATGAGACTTGTATGCTCTTGAGTCCATTCAAATAAAAACTGAATAAGCGCAGAGTCATCTTTTAAATATTGCTCTTTTTTCCCAATTTTTGCCTTATATAGCGGTGGTTGAGCAATATATAGATAGCCGCTATCAATTAATGGGCGCATATATCTAAAGAAGAATGTCAGTAATAATGTTCTAATGTGAGATCCATCAACATCGGCGTCGGTCATGAGAATAATTTTATGATATCGAGTCTTAGCAACATCAAACTCATCGCCAATACCACTACCAATAGCTGAAATAAGAGCTTTAATCTCTTCATTTGATAATATCTTATCGAGTCGAGCTTTTTCGACATTCAAAATTTTACCTTTTAATGGTAAAATGGCTTGATTACTACGATCACGTCCTTGTTTTGCAGACCCGCCTGCAGAATCACCTTCCACAATAAAGAGTTCCGTCAGTGACGGATCTTCTATGGAGCAATCAGCTAATTTTCCGGGTAAGATAACACTATCAAGAACTGTTTTTCTTCGAGTCAGTTCGCGTGCTTTGCGAGCAGCTTCACGTGCTCTGCGTGCAACCTCTGCTTTTTGTACAATTTTTTTTGCGAGTGATGGGTTTTCTTCAAAAAAGGTATCAAGATAGGTAAAACTCCATGATTCTACAATACCTTTAACTTCATTGTTGCCAAGTTTAGTTTTTGTCTGACCTTCAAATTGTGGCTCTGGTACTTTAATGCTTAATACGCATACAAGCCCTTCGCGCACATCTTCGCTTGAAAAACTTTCACCGCTTTTAAGAACACCATATTCTTGAGCTTTCTTATTGCATATCTTTGTTAACGCGCCTTTAAGCCCAGAAACATGTGTTCCGCCCTCTATTGTGTTAATATTATTTACAAAAGAAAACAATTGCTCTCCATATCCATCATTGTATTGGAGGGCCATTTCGAGAATATATTTTTCATCTTCTTTTTCACAATAAATAATTTCAGAGGAGATGGGGGATTTTTTTTTATTGATATGTTCAACAAAGGAAACAATACCACCTTCAAAATAAAATTCATGTTCTTTGTTAGAGCGTTCATCAACAATTGTAATACGAAGTTTTTTATTTAAAAATGATAACTCACGAAGGCGTGCAGAGAGAGTTTCAAAACTAAAATCGGTTGTTTCTGTAAATATTTCAGCATCCGGCTTAAAACGAACCAGTGTTCCACGTTTATCTGTATCCCCAATGACTTGCAATACCCCTTTTGGTTTGCCTTGCATATACTCTTGGTAATGAATCTTACCTTTCTGAAATACGGTTACGTGAAGCCATTCAGATAGTGCATTGACTACAGAAATACCAACACCATGTAACCCACCAGAGAATTTATATGTATCTTTATCAAATTTTCCACCTGCGTGAAGTTTAGTTAAAACCACTTCAACTGCCGATATGTTTTCAGTAGGATGAATATCAGTAGGAATACCGCGTCCATTATCTTCAACAGAGCAAGAGCCGTCTTCGTGTAGAGTGACATAAATTGTGTCGCAATACCCAGCAAGGGATTCATCTACAGAATTATCGACTGTTTCATAGACAAGATGATGTAATCCTTGAGGGCCTGTTGAGCCAATATACATAGCAGGACGTTTTCTCACTGCTTCAAGACCTTCCATCACGCGGATGGAATGAGCTTGATATTCTTTTACTTCTTTTGACATAATTACTAGGACCTTTCTTCAGCAATGCTAGGCTCATTGTGAGCGACTAAGCATACGAATTTTCAATTATATGTATTTTATTATAGTTTAATATGAAAAAATTGTCGATTTTTTGAAAGAGTGGAGATGAGCTATTCTTTAGCATTTTGAGATAAAGCCTGTTCTTGCTTAAGATCTTCATTTTTCCATAGCTCAATGATTTTGTTAATCCACGCAAAGCGATCCATATAGCTTGGATGGGTTGAAGATTGTTGAAGCGGATCCTGAGGAACTCCCATTAAAAATGGAGTTTGTTTAGCAATATTTTGTAAGTATGAGGCATACATAGTTTTAGCTAAGCTCTGATCTTTTGTGGCATATGCTATATCTGCTTCTATCTCCCTCAAAAGAGATAATTGAGTCGTAAGATCAGTTTTATATCTTTCATCTGCGGAGAAATATCTTTTTAAGAAATGTGGTTTCGAATGTAATAGTGAAAGGCCACTTGTCTCAACTACATGGTGTTTTACTAAATGGCCAATTTCATGCGACACTATAGCAATTACTTGTTGATGAGATAGGTTTGATAGCTGTTTTTGATTAAACTCTAAAAAGAATGTGAATGTAGGATCCTCTGTTTTGTTTGTGTTAGTAATAAGAACTGTTAAAGCTGCAAAAATAGTGCGGTAGTTTGTTAAATAATTAATTTCTTTTGTATCAGTGATACCCTGTTCTTCAACTAATTTTTTTACGGTTGAGAGTTCGAGAGGATTTTCCGAAATAATATTAATGCTATTGGGGTTAATTCCAGCTTGAGATAGTAGGCGCGTGGTTTCTCCTAGAATGAAAGGGCCAAGTTGGTTGTCGTGTATGATATGCTTGATTGGTTTTTTAAAACCGGCTCTAATAATATCCGTGTGTTTTTTGATAAATGTATGAAAATCACTGATTTTTTTATTATCTATTGTGCCATCACTATTTGTTGCTAATTTAGCATAAATCTCTTCTTTTCGTGTATTAATATAGTGATCAAGGTCTTTAAAATATTTTAAATCAGGGTGCAAAGTTTTTATCCCAGGGGCGGTTTCTATTTGTTGAGATCGCTTGATAGTAAAGCGCCCTTTTCCGATTTTTAAATCCAATATTGCTTGTTTTATTGGTATAGTGCATACCGTTAAGCCAGTTTCTCTATTTTCAAGGCCATGTTGTTCGCGTGAAAATTTAATTTTTGCTAGTGCGTCATCAAATGCTTCATCAAGGAATGCTTTTTGAACGATTTTGGCAATCTGCGCATTAAGAGTGGGTCCAAGTAGGTCTGCTTCTAGTTCTAACGCTTGTTTGTAAGGTTGAGCATATTGTATGAATCGATTAAACCCGATAGCGTTTTGTAAGATAGCAATCTGTTCATTGTGTGCTCTTTTTAGATGAGTTATTGCATGTTGTAGAGCGCCAAGAATCTCGTTTTTTGATAGTATCTTTATGTTTTGCCTATGCAATACAAGTCGTGCTGGTTCGTAGCCAGTAATTAGTGCATCATTATCGGTGTTATACTGCAGCGTGGGTCCAAAAACAGAGATATTTTTATGGCCAAATGGATCAACATCAATTGTGTTACGATAATGAATAGAAAGGCTGGACGGATTGATATTCTCATTTTTCAAAAACGTGATTATTGTATTGTAAAGTTGAGGTGGAATATCACGATCATGGGTTATATTTTGGTGAGGATTTGTAAAGCAATTATTCTGTATAAAACTAACTTTATCGTTTATTTCTTGAATAATATCGAACCATGCTTTATCAGAAATGCCAGCAGTCTGTTGTAAAGTATTACGTTCTTGTTGAGTTAGATTTTGTATCTGTGTTCTTGACTCGGGCAGACTAGTAATTTTTTCTAATATAACTGGTGCTGGTAGAACATTAAGATTGGCTTTTTGAAAAATTTTCGGAGCAGTATCAATTCTATTTATTACCATAGATGGCCTAAAAAGTCTATCTTTGAGCGCAGTCCATTGTGTCCGGAGCGATTGCGTCTGTTTTAGTGGTTGAGCTTGTTCTTGAGGCTGGTGGGTAGAAATAGGTCTCTGTTGACGGGAAAAAGTAGGAATATATCTAAATAGGGACGATCTCATTTGTTGCGCTCTTGTGAGCATCGGATGCAGTGATGAACAACAATATAAAGCCAATAGCCCTATAATTATTCCATATTTTTTCATATCCACGACCTTTTCTTTTTATAGTTAATAGGATACCCTATTTTTAAACACAATGTATACAATTTGAAAATTTGATTTATTTTTATTTTTATATTAAATTGGAATGTGCTATGATAGAGTCTGTGTTTGGCAAAGATAAAGACCTTTTTTTCATGGATAGAGCGCTAGAAGAAGCGAATAAAGCGTTTCAATTAGATGAGGTGCCCGTAGGAGCGTTAGTAGTCAATGCCATGGGTGAGATTATTTCATATGCTCATAATAGTGTTGAGAGCGATTGTACTCAAAGATCGCATGCCGAGTCATTGGCAATTGAACGTGCAGGCAAAAATAACGGTGACTGGCGACTTGAAAATTGTTGGTTATACGTAACATTAGAACCCTGTTCTATGTGTATGGGATTAATAAGATTAAGTCGACTTGCAGGTATTGTATATGGAGCAAGTTCACCGCTATTTGGATTTCAACTTGACAAACTCAATGATCTTTGGGTATACAAAAGGGATGCTTTTATGGTGATTAAAGATATAAAAAGCGAAGAATCGGCGCAATTATTAAAAAATTTTTTTCAAAAAAAAAGGAAGCCATAGTGAGTGAAAATCGTAATTTACAAGAGATAAAAGATCAACTTTTGCAGCGAAAAATGCAACTGGAAGAGAAATTAACAGTGCTTTCGCAAGAACAGCTTTCCGATGGCCAAGTACAAGACCCAGGGGATCAGGCCTTAACTTCGACTATGGAATCATTGCGGATGTCTCTGCAAGGAGCAGAAGTTGATGAATATAGGCGCATTATAACCGCTTTGGGAAAAATTGCAGAAGGAATGTATGGAATATGCATTGATTGTAGTAATCGTATAGCAGAGAAGCGGTTGCAGCTATTTCCAGATACTACGCGATGCTTGAGCTGTCAAGAGACCTTTGAGATTAGAACAGATAAGGATCATGATTATACGATATAGACTCTTATTGGTTATAATAGATTTTGACAATTATTAATATACTCGTATAATTAAACATATATTTACATGGTTAATAAGTTTTTATGACATCATATTAAAAGGTATAATCTGGTATGGCAAAAGAAGTGACAAAGTCAGTGAATGCTCCGGTTGCCCATGGAGTGGGGCGTAGAAAAACTGCAGTTGCGCGTGTATGGGTACGTCGTGGTAATGGTCAGATAAGAGTCAATGGTCAAGATCATTTCTCCTATTTTGATACACCATTTATAGCGAACAGTGCTTCAACTCCATTACGAGTAAGCCAATTAGGGGCACAATTTAATATAGACGTAAACGTGTGTGGCGGTGGAAAAGTAGCTCAAGCTAACGCTGTCAAATTAGGAATCGCAAGAGCGTTTGTCTCTTTTGACGAAAACGAAAAATCGATTCTTAAAAAGCATGGTCTTATGACTGTTGATTCACGTAAAAAAGAACGTAAAAAATATGGTCAAAAAGGTGCTCGAGCTAAGTTCCAGTTTGTAAAACGATAAAATGTCATCCTTTTTTATATAGATATGGATTGCTAGTATATGAAAAAGGATCATTTTTGCTTTTGCTAGAATAAGTTGCATCATAATAATGGTTGATTGTAGCCATTTTATTTTAACAGGAGGAGCTATGAATAGTCTGTTTTCTTATTTATTTTCTTTAGCTATATCTATTGCAGATCGTGTTCTTGTCTATTGTCTCGTTGAATCTTATTCTACTGTATCGTCTTCTCATCATCATCATTCCCATCACTCTCATCATTCTCATTAAAAATCACTCGTAATAATCTCATTTTTTATATTAGTATCCTCAAACGCCTATTGGTGTGCTTTTTGGGTTAATATACAATTAAATATTTTATTGTCTTTATAGGTATAAGAATTGTTATGAAATATTCTACTATTCTGTTTTTGATTATTCTGGAATTGTATAGTGTAGCGATGGAAGTTGCTGTGGATTCTCTGGTGGCAGTTATTGCAAGTCCCCAGATCTATAGCTTATCTCTCAATGAGCTGAAAAATGCAAGAATAAAGTCGGAAGAAGAAAAAAGGGTGCTTTTTAAGCAACTACAAGATAATTGTTCGGTGTATAATGCGGTACAAGAGTTAAAGAAAATACGCAACCCCGATATACTTATATGGGGTAGTGATTATTGGGGAAATATAGAACAGGGCTGCATTGATTGGTATAGAAGATCATTTATTGGTACAAACGAGCTACAACAAGCGGTGTTCTGGATACCCGATTTTAAAGCATGGTGGTTTCTGTCGCAAACAGAAAAACAGCTACTAATTAATTCTAAAAGTAGACCAATCGCAGAGAGACTCAAAAATGGGGAATCTCTTCAAGAATCAGAGTCGCCATTGCTTACATATATGTCTGATCAGTTAAATCCAGAATTATTTAATGGTCGGGATAGTCGCTTTAAAGTGCTACAGAGTTGTGATTTTTTTAGATGGTTATGCGCAAAAAATGGTAACATCGCTGATGCAGCCAGCAATATACAAGAAGGATTATGTCGAGTAGACCTAAGAGAAGAAAGCTTACGATTTACTCTTAATCAGATTGGGTGTAAGCCTTCATTTTTGAATTGTTTTAGCGTTGCTTTACAGAAAAATATTTGTGATGCTGATTTTTCTCAGATTTTTCCATTATTACAATTTTATGAAGGGCTCTATTTTTGTGAAAAAATAATTCAGAATGCGCTCAAGGAAAACAAGTCAGAATGCACCATTGTTTTTTTATTGCCGAATAAGGAGATATGCTATTACAGTACCCCTCATGAAGAACGCCTGTTTGAGGCCTTTGAAAAAGAGGTGATCACTATCAAAAATACAATAACAACCCAACCACTTAACATTTTCATCCATTTTATCCCATTCGTGTATGGTAACGATATCTATGCTGCTCCATACAGAGTAAAGCGAACTTCGAAAAAAAAATTGACTACACGAGAGATTATAGAGTTGCTGAATAGAAGACAGCCTCTAGCTGGAGGGAGCTTATGGAGAAATTAGGCGGGGCATCGTATTATTGCAACTGTATCGTTATACTATGCTGTGCGATAATGAGCTATACTAACATGGCACAAGATATTTCTGTTAAAATATCATACAATCACCATATTGATGACATGCCTATAGAAATTCTCAAAAACCTCAGGCGATTATCGTCTAGTGAGAAGGCAGAACTATATGAGAGTATGCAATTTAGCGCATTGTTTACAAGTAAAGACGCTTGTAACATGATCTTGGAACTTGATAAACCCCATATTATTATGTGGTTCAGTAATCATACAGGCAATGTGTGCATTAAAGGGAGTCGATGGTATAGAGATAATATATTTATACCATTGGCTGACAAGAAGGATATTTTTTATTGGCTTATAGACTTAACTGCGTGGCGATATTTATCACTTAAAGAAGCAGAACTTGTATGTTACACAGATTATCACATTTTTAAAAATAACAATGGTACCTTATCTCGCGATGAGTGTCCTTTGGTGAATGATTATGCAAGGGTGCTAGAGGGTATAAATCGTGATTCTTGCTCTAATAAAGAGGTTATACGATCAGCTGATTTTTTTAGATGGCTTTTAGGCATACAGAATATGTGTGATGTCATAGGCGATGTGGCGGAAATTCTGTGTCGTGGTGATATCAGAGAAGGTGCGGCTCATTTTACATTGGAGGAGATCGGATTTGCCCCATTATGCTTGCACTATTATGTGGCGAAGGTAGAAAATACGTTATTACAGTTAGATCAGACGCAGGTATTTCCTTTTCTACAATATCTGGAAATGTTATATTACATTTATTCCGTTGCTCTTTTTTGCATGCGTACACAGAATGATGATACATGTAACATTGTGTTACTGATTCCCAATAAGGAATTTACCTATTATATCGTTGATGGAGAAGGCAATGTATTTGAAAATTTTCGTCATAGTGTAGAAAAAATTATGAAAATCTATTTGCCGTTGGATGGTAAATCTTTTTCTATACATCTTCATATTTTGCCCTTTGCGTATGAAAATGATTTTTATGCAGGCCCCTTTGATGATGGTGATGTATTTGTTGATAACAGTCAATATATAAAGAATATTTTAACAACAAGATACTAGTTTATACGGAGAAATTTTATGAATAGAAGATCACTATTGGTAGCGCTAACAAGCATATTAGTACTAATGGGTATAATGTATGTCTGGCGCGGTTCACGTCTTCCACAAGAGAGCAATAATCCCCTTATTATTGGTATGATGAGTGGATGGGCTCCATTTATGAGTATTAACGGATCGGGTCAATATGAAGGATTTGATGTAGATGTTGCGAATGAATTAGGCAGGCGTATGAACAGGCCGGTCATTATTCAAGACTTGGGATCATTGTCATCATGTTTTATCGCCTTGGATCAAGGAAGAATTGATGCGGTAATGTCTGGTCTGGATATTACTCAAAAGCGTAGAGAGACAATGAATATGGTCTGGTATACGGGAGATAATGTGGATCAATTTTCTCTACTTTTTTGGAATGTCATTCCTGATGGTGTAAAGACGATGAACGATATGGAAAACATTCCGGGGGCTATTATCTGTGTTGAGTCTGGTTCTGCACAAGAAAAATTTTTGGATACTTACGAAGGTGTTCTTAAAAAACGTTTACCTTCAGTAACTGATATTGTTCTTGATCTGCGATTTGGAAAATCATTGGCGGCTGTTTTAGAGCCCAGAGTTGCTGCGCGGTTAATGAGACAGAATCCAGAAATTAAGAAAATTGCAGTATCTTTGCCAGAAAATGTACAAGTATTTGGATGTGGGATTGCAATAAAGAAAGATAATATACGGCTTACCGATGATATAGTACAGTCTATCAATGGTATGAATAGAGATGGAACTTTGAAAAAACTGGAAACACAATGGAAGATGGAAGAGTAATCTAATGACTATGATCGAAGCTTTATTAGGAGATTCATGGCCCTTACTTATCATAGGGGCTATTACAACCTTCAAGTTATGGGTTACATCATCCTGTTTCTCTCTTGTATTGGGCTTGATATGGGGTGTGTTGCGTGCTAACCATCTACGATTTCCTTATCTGTCGTATGGAATTGATGGGGTTACATTTGTGCTGAGGGGTCTGCCTTTCTATATACAGTTGCTTATTGCATACTTCATGCTACCATTTATCATAGGAATGGATATTTCTGCATATACTGCATCATTCATCGCGCTTGGCCTCTGTTCATCAGGATATGTGAGTCAGATTGTACGAGGGGGAATTAACGCAATTCCTGTGGGGCAGTGGGAAGCGGCTCAAGTTCTTGGGTATTCATTATATCAGACAATCTGGTACGTTATTATGCCACAAGCGTTACGTATAATTGTGCCAGCGCTCGTTGGCGAATGTGATCAGTTACTCAAAAGTACCGCTGTAGTCTCTGCAATTGGAGTGTTTGAATTGACTGGAGCGGGAAGAAATATTATTACACAAGAGATGAATCCCATTGCTATTTATACGATATTGGCGTTAGCATATCTGAGTATGTCTACTTTATTGGCTCAGTTTGCGCGATGGCTTGAAAGAAGGTTAGCTGTATGATTTTTTTACGTGCGATTACAAGTAAAACAAAGAAGAATAATTCTCATCAACCAATTCTACACAATGTTTCATGTGAAATCCCTTCAAAAAGAATTACAACATTTATTGGAAAAAGCGGGGCAGGAAAAACAACGTTACTACGATGCATAGCTGGCCTAGAAGATATCACTTCAGGAGAGATATATGCTGATGAAATAGAGATATCCTCCCTAACGCTCAAAGAAAGAGCGAATATAATAGGATTTGTCTTTCAAGATTTTAATCTATTTCCCCATATGACAGCATTTGAAAATTGTATGCAGCCCTTAGTGCTCACAACAAAAATAGAACAGAAAAAAGCAAAAAATAGAGTTGAAACTTTATTTGAAAAGTTTGATATTCTTGCTTGCAAAGATTCATACCCACATGCTCTTTCAGGTGGACAAAAACAGCGAGTTGCGTTGGCGCGTGCATTATGTCTGGAGCCCAACATTTTGTTGTTGGACGAACCAACATCGGCCCTTGATATGGAAAATAGTATGATATTAATACATCTTCTTAAGCAATTATGTGCAGAAGGTATGACGATTATTATCGTGAGTCAAGATGCGGCGTTTATTGAACGTATTAAGGACGTGATTTTTGTTGTATCAGAGGGAAGTATACAATAGATGTTTTCTATCATTATATTACATTTTGTGTAAACTATTACTCAAAAGTTAAATTGTATTAATAAAGCAAGTTTCTGTTCAGCTTGTATAGGCTTAACTTGACGAACCAACATTGGCCCTTGATATGGAAAATAGTATGATATTAATACATCTTCTTAAGCAATATGTGCAGAAGGTATGACGCTTATTATTGTGAGTCAAAATACAGCATTTATTGAACGTATTAAGGACGTGATTTTTATGGTTAAATAGAAACATGAATTGCATTCCCCGACAATATAGATCAGTTATTCTTAATCTATTATTATTTTCGTTTGTTCATAGATCACACGGATGGTATAGATGTAATGATTATCGTACTCATGCTAGAATTATAGTTCCAGTGCTAGTGGTGTTATGCTTAGGGCTACTTATAAAGCAGAGATGGCATAGATGGTTTTACCCGGATATTATAGCAGCTATAGAAGATCATAATAAACATGCGGTTATGGCTTATCTAAAAGGAGGCTGCAATATCAATCTTTGTGAAAGATCTCTTCGCAGAGCATGCCAGAAGAAGAATATATATATTGTACAATTGTTGCTAAGATTTGGAACTGATATCAATGCGAAAGGTTCTCATAGTCAAACACCTCTCCATATAGCATGCCAGAAGAAGAATATAGATATTGTACGATTGTTGCTAAGATCTGGAGCTGATATCAATGCCAAAGGTAGTTCTTATAATTGCACACCTCTTCACATAGCATGCCAGAAGAAGAATATAGATATTGTAGAATTGTTGCTAAGATCTGGAGCTGATATCAATGCCAAAGGTAGTTCTTATAATTGCACACCTCTTCACATAGCATGCCAGAAGAAGAATATATATATTGTAGAATTGTTGCTAATATTTGGAGCTGATATCAATGCCAAAGATGATATTAATAACACACCCCTTCACATAGCATGCCAGGAGAATAATATAGATATAGATATTGTGAAACTATTGCTACAAGCTGGAGCTGATATCAATGCCAAAGGTAGTTATGATAATTGCATACCTCTTCACATAGCATGTGAGCATAATTCTATAGATATTGTGAAGCTGTTGCTAAATTCTGGAGCTGATATCAATGCCAAAGGTGGTTCTTATAATAACACACCTCTTCACATAGCATGCCAGAACAATTCTATAGATATGGTGAAACTATTGCTACAAACTGGAGCTGATGTCAATGCCGAAGATGGTTATTATAATAACACACCCCTTCACAGAGCATGTGGGAAGAATAATATAGATATAAATATTGTGAAACTATTGCTACAAACTGGAGCTGATATCAATGCCAAAGGTGATTCTTATAATTGCACACCTCTTCACATAGCATGTGAGCATAATTCTATAGATATTGTGAAGCTGTTGCTAAATTCTGGAGCTGAGGTCATATATAGTACAATCAATGGTAAAACACCGTTGCTATTAGCAGTTGAAAGGTCTATGGATATATTTGAGGTAATATATGATCATATTGTCCTAAAAAAAGCATACGCTAGTTTAAAGCACACCTCTGAGAATAATCAAACTTTTTTTTACTGTATGTATAACGTATTGGGATCAGGGGCATGTAGTCAGTTTCTTAAAAAATATAGACAAAAAACATCTTTTTTGGACCAACAACTCTATTATGCAACATCTATCTACCAGGATACTGGATTAGATAACTTTATACAAATATGCATTGAAGAAGGCGGAGATCTTAATCAACGACACGGTCAAAAGCAATTAAGGCCCGTTGATGTTGCATGCATACGATATTGTGATGCACCAGAGGTAATTATTAGAGAACAAATATATCATATTTTTTTAAAAAACACACCGTGTTTATTAGACGAAAGAGTGGGCATGCTACTATCATCAAGATTAGATAAAGATTGTGTGCGTCATATTATGAGCTATTATTATGCGGCAACGATTGATCAAAAAATTATAAAAGATCGAACATATGACTATAATTGGACTAATTATAAAAAACAGCATTATAAAAACCAACTTTTAAAAACACAATTAGAAAAAATAGGATATAACGCTCCAGGAATTTTGATTAACAATTAGGAATATGCAAAAGAGCAGGGGTTTGTTATGTTTGAAGATACAATAGTAGGTTAATATGCGATATGCATGGATTGTTCTAATTTTACTCTTATTCTCTCATGAATCGCGTGGCAGATATTTTTTTGATAATCGGGATTCTTTTTTCTGTGCTTTTTTGGGTGCTGGACTGCTGCTAACATGGTGGCTATATCCTTCTATTAAAGCTCTGTGTAAATATCATGGTCTGGTAGATAAGGATAGAGATAAAAAAATACTAGAAGCGGATAGTATTGAGCCATTATCCACCATTCGTAGTGATAACAAGATAGATAAAGACGGCAATACCAAATTGCTAAGGGCATGCTCCAGCTGGCAAGTCAATCCTGATGAAGTTGCATTATTATTAGACAGAGGTGCTAGCGTTAATGTTGTTAATAACAATGGAGATACTCCGTTGCTAAAGGTATGTTGCAGAAGTGATGCTTCTTGTAAGGTAGTTACATTATTATTAAATAAAGGCGCTAATGTTAATGTTGTAAATAACTATGGAGAGACGCCGTTGCTAATGGAGTGCTCAAAAGGCACTTTCGATGGTGTTGCATTATTATTAGACAGAGATGCTAACGTTAATGTTAGAGATAAAGATGGCAATACTCCATTGATAATAGCATGCTCCAGAGGGGATATTGCTATTATTACGTTATTATTGCATAAACACGCTGAAATTGAAGCTGTAAATAACAGAGGTGATAGTCCGTTGAGAGTTGCATATTCCAAAGGTCATAAAGATATTGTTACATTGTTATTGCAAAGCGGTGCGAACGTTAATGTTGTTGTTAATAACAAAGGTGATACGCCATTGATAATGGCATGTTCCTGGGGCGATCTTGCTCTTATTACATTATTATTAGACACAGGTGCTGACGTTAATATCGCCAATACTGATGGAGATACTCCGTTACTACATGCAATGACCTTCGGGGGCAATAGTGATATTGTTACATTGTTATTAGACAGAGGCGCTAACATTAATGTTGTCGATAAAAAGGGGGGTACTCCATTACGACAGGCATGCTGCTGGGGCAATAGTGATATTATTACATTATTATTAGACAGAGGCGCTAACATTGAATCTGTTGATCAACACGGAGATACTCCATTGTTGATCGCATGCGAACTCGGCCATCTTAATATTATTAACTTATTATTAGATAGAGGCGCTAACATTAATGTTGTCAATAAAAATAAACATACGCCATTGTCATATGCGGTATTGTATTCTATAGAGGCGGGGAATATGATATTGAACAGCATACCAGATAAGGATCTCAATGACCATTTAGGGGCGATACTAGAGAATGATGAAACGGTTTTTTATCAAATACGCAAGTGTGGAAATGAGCATATATGTAGTACAATTGTGCAACGATATAGCGATAAAGAGCGGTCCCAATTCTTGAATAGACAGTTGTATTATGTGGCATCTGTTTATAGCGAACTGAAAACTAATGATTGTCTGAAAAACTTTATTGTCACATGTGTTGAACTGGGTGGAGATTGTAACAAGAGAGATGGTAAAAGCGGATTAAGGCCGGTTGATGTTACGTTTCAGAGGTATCAGCGCGCACCGAGAGTGAGATGGGTACAGACAGTGCATCATATGTTTTTGAAAGAGACGCCATGTATGTCAGATGAGTATCTCTATGTGAATGTGCTCTCTCAACTGAAGAGTGACTGTGCGCGTTATATTCTGGGCTATTACTACGCATTGACTCTTGAGAGAAGGGTCGCTGAAGATAAAAGCTCTACAGGCTGGGATGCTTATGAGCAACATAGCTTCAAAAAAAATCTATTGATAAACAAATTACAAAAAATAGGAATGCCGCTGTTGTGTAATGACCTTGTGAATAGGATAAGAACTTATAAAGGATAAAATTGTGCAGCGGGGTTTTTTATATTGGTACAGCGCATCGGTTTTTGTCTAGTAATACAGCAAGTTCCTTTTTAGCTTGTATAGGGTTAAAATGTGTTACATAAGAATCAGAGCCAGAATAGCGAATAGCTATACATGAAATGTTATGGTTCTGTACAGTTCTATGCACTGACTCTACATGATGCATTTTGTCATCAATGAATATAATTTGTTGAGGGTAATAATTAATTTTCTTGCAAAATTGTAGGAGCGTGTCGCCTTTGTCATTGTTTCCAGTAAAGAGTATGGCATGTTGATACAAACATGGATAATCCATAAGCATCACCAGCTCATTCATAGTGGTTAACGGTAATTGAAACGTAATACCAAGATTATAGAGCTGCTCGTATGTTCTTTCTGACAGAAAAAGGCTACGAGAAGTGAGGCCGAGCGTATGGATGTGATGTGAGTGTAGGTAGTCAAAAAGCGCAGGCGTCTCTGTTTCTAATAGTGTAAGTGGGGAGTTAAACTGAGCATAGCAAAAAAGTGGTAATGTTGAGTATAGTGCTTCTAGGTGGCTATATCCTTGTGCTTCTTTCTGACTGACGAGATGACTAAACCACTCATCTCTGCCACATTCAGTTTTTTGATGGGCCAATGTATTGTCAATATCAAAAACAACAAGAGTATCTGGTCTATTGCAATAGTGTAGGATCACCTGCAAAGTGTCACTTTCAATGAGTTCTGCATAACATAGATAGGTTATAGACAAGAAGGTAAAGGTCAAAAAAGATACCAGTTTCATGATGTCCTCTTACGGTTTTATTTCTTCAATCGTTAATGTATCAGTATTAACATAATTTTGATTAAGATATATGAGAGCTTGCGATCGTGTTTTTACTAATTCTGGAGTATGATTTTTCGCTGAATGTAACATGTTAATTAACATAATACAATCTCGTAACTGATTATCTTTCTGAAGCATATCTTTTGCCCGATCGTATCTAGTTGTTGTTTTTTTAGGTACATTGTTAGCTTTTTGGTCAGATTTCTCTGAAGATTCTTCATGTACTTTAATATAATGATCTAGTCTGTTTTCATGACCATAATGCTTTATAAACCATTGTAATTGTTCTGTTGGAGGAGTAGTGCGTTCGACAACAAAGTCTGGGGCAATTCCCACTCCTTGAATAGTTGTATCATTAGGTAAAAAATAGAGATGAGTTGTTATTTTTATTGCACAGTCATTACCAATCGGTATTACTTCTTGCACCGATCCTTTGCCAAATGTTTTTGTTCCTATGAGAAATGCCAGAAAATCATTTGTAGCGTCAGAATGTATTTTCAGAGTTCCAGCAAGAATCTCTCCTGCAGAAGCAGTGTAATTATTAATAAGAATAAAGAGTGGAACAGAGTTGTGTGCTATAGGGTTTCGTGTAGTAGAATATCGTTCTGTTTCTTTATCATTCTTATCTTTAGTTATAGCGACAAGGCTTCCTTTTTTGACAAAAAGACCAGCAATCTCTATTGCTGATGTAAGTAAGCCTCCTGAATTATTACGTAAGTCGATAATAATACCTCTTAAAGGGCGCGATTGTGATTTCTCAAGTAGCTTGTTTAATTGCTTTGCTGCAGATTCAGTAAACATGCTTAAGGAGATATACGCAATATCATGATTTTTTATGTAGAAACTAAGAGAATGTTGTTCTTTTACTATATCGCGAACAACATCGAAGGAGAGCAGATCAGAGTTGCTATCACGCATAATTTTTATATTAACCTTTGTGTTACGTTCACCTTTGATGCGTGCAATAAGTTTTTCTGTTGGAAGGTTTTCCAAAGTCTGATTATCAATTTCTACAATCTTGTCCATAGGAAGAATACCAGCTTTATCAGCAGGACCATCTGGAATGGTATCGATTACAATAATATGCTTGTCTTTTTTCTTTCTCATATTGTCAATTACTATACCAATACCAAAAAATTCGCCAGACATCATATCACGAACTTCTTTGTAGGTTTTTGGATCTAAAAGACTTGAGTGTGCATCGAGAGAGCTAACAAAGCCATCAATAGCTTTAATCATACTCTCTTCTAAGTCATCGATTTTATAATGTTTTTTATGTGCAATATCGATTGTTTGAGCAAATGTTCGTGTCCAATTAAAAATTATCTCTTCAAAATGAGTGCTCGGATCGTTTTCTATGGGTATGTTTTTTTTATTTTCTCTTGTATAAGAGAATACACATATTAGTATAATGAAAAGCAGTTTTATCTGTTTCATACATATTCCTTTCAACTATAGTAAGACGTACTATGGTACAGTAAGTCAATATAAAAGGAAAATATGAGTATTAAACAGCTATTGTTACGGTGTGTATTAAGCATAGAGATGATTACATTGTTGCATATGTATTTTTTTGGTACACATGGGCTACAAAAATTATATGCTCAGAAACGGAACATGAATGAAATATACAGCACAGTAACTCAATTACAATCGGAAATAAGTGAGTTAGAATATGATATTATAGAATGGAAAACAGACGTTTTTTATAAAGAAAAGATTGCTCGCGAGCAATTACAAATGGCTCGTAAAGATGATACACTATTTTTTATAGAACATTACGATTCTAAGGAGAAATTATGATATTTACATTACCGTCATTGCCATATGCATATGGAGAATTAGAGCCATATATTGATGCTGAGACAATGGAAATCCATCATACTAAGCATCATCAGAAATATATTGATGAGCTAAATGCATCATTGGAAAGACATCCCGAATATGATGCCACGGGCTTAAGTGCATTATTACTTGATCTGTCTTTTGTTCCCGCAGATATTCGTACAACAGTACGTAATAATGCAGGGGGACATTATAACCACTCACTGTTTTGGAAGATTATGAAAAAAAATGGTGGTGGAGAGCCTAATGGCTTATTGGGGCAGAAGATAAAAAAAACATTTGGTTCTTTTAAAGAATTTCAAAACTTGTTTAATGCTCATGCAAAGACCGTCTTTGGGAGTGGGTGGGCATGGTTATCTGTTGATAAGAATGGAGAACTTGTGGTAACAAGTCTACCCAATCAAGATTCACCTCTATTATATCAAGAAATTCCATTAATGGGGCTTGATGTATGGGAACATGCATACTATTTACAATATCAGAATAAACGTCCTGACTATATTACAGCCTGGTGGAATGTGATTGACTGGGATATGGTTGAAGAGAATTATAGAATGGTTATCGAATAATGGTATGATAAAAGATCTACGATCTGTACGATACATAGTGCCCACAGACGTAATGATTGTCAATATATTAATTTTTTAAATATTTGATTATTTAAAAAATTAATATAATATTATTATATTATGAATTATCAAATAACGATTCTCTTCTTTTCTATGTTTAAATTGTCCAAGCCCGTTGGGGCTTACATATTATTGTAGTTAATTATATGCAGTTACATATGTTATGTAATGTGCAATAATAAACAATGTATTTTTATACATCTATTCCATCCCGCGAGATATTATTATATTCAAATGTGAGTTAATCGTCGTTTCACAATGCTTATATGCACATAACGGGAGGGGAAATGATATCTGAACGGCAGTATTTTAATGTAAAAACAGAATAATAGGTAAATGGATATAGCATGACAAGAAACAATAATATAAATGAGCATGTAGAAGAACAATACGAAGTTAGAGTTGCTAAATTAGAAAAAATGCAAGAGATGGGTATTGACCCATGGCCTGCGTATAAGAATTTAAATGCAACAAGCACTGATGTTGTAGATGAGTTTGTGGATGATGTTGAATCCCGAGAGTATACTATTGCCGGTCGAATATTGACTATGAGAGAGCATGGTAAAACTGTATTTGCAACGCTGCAAGATGATACTGGTAAGATTCAGGTATACATACGCGAAGATATGGTTGGGGCTGAAAAGCTGACAGCAATAACGACACTGTATGATATTGGTGATATTATTTGGTGTTCTGGGAGATCCTTTCGAACAAAAATGGGTGAAATAACTGTACGAGTATCTGATTGTGGTATATTAAGTAAATGTCTGCATGCATTACCTGAAAAATTTCATGGGATTGCAGACAAAGAGATTAAATATAGGCAGCGGTATCTTGATCTGATTACATCACCTGAAAGTAAGGATCGTTTTAGAAAGCGGTCAAAAATTGTTTCGTCAATGCGTCAATTTTTAAATGAGTATGGCTTTATTGAAGTTGAGACGCCTATGCTACATCCCATTCCTGGCGGTGCGGTAGCAAAACCCTTTATGACTCATCATAATGCTCTCAATATGGAATTATATCTGCGGATTGCTCCGGAGCTGTATCTCAAGCGGCTTATTATAGGTGGCTTTACGCATGTATATGAAATCAACCGGTGTTTTAGAAATGAGGGGCTCTCTATTCGACATAATCCCGAATTTTCAACAATCGAATTTTATATTGCACATCATGATTATCATTATATGATGACGTTTACTGAAAAATTATTACAACATATTGTTACTACTGTATGCCCACAAGGTGGTGTCTCTTTTGGTCAATATACTCTGAATTTTGAACAACCATTTATACGCATGACAATGCAAGAAGCAGTTGCGCATGCTGTAAATTGTGATGTACAAGATTTAGAAGGTAATAACATTGATGCTATTATAGCCCAGCATAAGATTATTCTTGAGCAAAAAAATGCATCATGGGGGTACAAGCTCAATATTCTGTTTGAAGAATTAGTGGAATCTACACTTATTCAACCAACATTTATTACTCAGTTTCCTATCGAAGTCTCTCCGCTTGCAAAACGTAATGCTCTGAATAGTGATTTTGCGGATCGTTTTGAGCTCTATGTTGCAGGTATGGAGTTAGCGAATGGATTTAGTGAGTTAAATAATCCTTTTGATCAAGCAGATCGATTTCATGAGCAGGCCAAGGCTCGCGAGGCGGGAGAAGAGGAGACGCATTATTACGATGAGGATTTTGTTAAAGCATTGGAATATGGTATGCCTCCAACCGTTGGCTGTGGCATTGGCATTGATCGTTTGACTATGTTTTTAACTAACTCCTCTTCTATTAGAGATGTTATTTTATTTCCAACATTGCGGCAGAAAGAGTAAAAAGCGATAGATTGTATTTAACTGAATCCACAAACTCATCTACAACGCACGAGCCATGTACGCTCAGCGGTGAGTCTAAGCAAAATATGGCAATTGTTTAAAGGAATGACACGTAGGGTAATACGTGAAGAATTTTCAGAAATTAAAAGAATTTTTGTGGAGTAAAAGTTTCGCGCAGATAGATACTTTGCTGAAAGATGCGTTCAGACTAGTGAGATGTCTGCGGGATATACCCAAAATGAGTAAATAAATAAAACAGGGGGCTTAAAAGCCCCCTGTTTTATTTATTTTGTCTGCAGGAATGTTTGTAGATAGTTTAAAGTGGGTGAATGGAATAATAACAAACAGAGAAGTAGTGGTGATGTAAGTAAAATGCGAGGAAGATAATAATGTCTTAGGTTATTCATGAAAACTATTTTTTGAAAAGCATCTTTATGCGTTGTGGGAATAAAAAAGATGAAATATTGATCAGGCTTAATATCATTTAATCGGTTACGACAGAGGTCTATTTTTTCATTATCAGACAGATACGTTGCATATGTTTCATAGTCAATGCAGATAGCTTTGTTAGGTATGTCTATGTCCGGATCATAGATTGTTGCATGGTTTCCAAATGTGCATTTAGAGAGGAATAAGCATGCCATGCAATTACCAGACATGTGACCTGTAAAGGGAGGGTGATACACTACTGTATAATTAGAAAAGTGATCTATTTGTATATGTCGATATGACTGCGTTGGATTGTTCTTATATTCCTCTAGCTGTTTTTTTGCAAGACGAATATTGTTTTGTAATATCTCCGGCCTCTTCTGTAAATGTAACTTAGAATACAAACGTGGTGAATCATAGGTTTGATTATAATAACACTTTTTTTTCTTTATTGCCTGTATAATCGGGCATTTGTTATTAAATTCTACTTGTGATAATTTTACTTGGTTTGTATTAAATGTACCGTTATAATCTGCTGTATGATTTTGTAAATTTTTTAGTTCCATATTTGTAGAACACCATGAGCTTACGAGGGCGACGAGTTGGTTGCCCTTTTCTGCAACCTGAAGATCATAACCTGCTTTACTCAGAAGATCGACTTGTTTATAAAACTCTTTTTCTGAGATTGGCTCAGATGCTTTGATGTGCTGAGTGATGAGGCATATAAGTATTGTATAGAACAATCTCTGATTTTTCTTCATAGCGGCTTTTTTTGGTAATATGCAACAATTTGTATACTATTTTTGTATATAATTTATATGTGAATGTAAACCGATGAGAAAAATAAGTCAAATAAAAAATATAATAAATAATAAACAATCATTTCTTTTTGAGCCTTTAGGGAATCTTTTATTACATAGATAAGGCTGGATATTCTTACAAAATATATTAGGCTAATTAATATAGTAAAAAATATATGAAGCAAGAGGCAATCTTATGAATACAGCACCTTTGGTAAAAGGCCACAAATATAGATGGAAATTGCCATGTTTTGATCAAGAGCAGATAGCAGCTATTGCTGCTCGATATACGCTTTCTCTGCCTGTTGCACACGTTATTTTTTCTCGAGGATTTACTGATATATCTGCAATTGAAAAATTTTTATTTACAACATTTGAAAATAGTGTTCCAGATTCACGGTTGCTTAAAGATGCAGAGAAAGCGGTTGATCGTATATTAAAAGCAATTGACCAAGAGGAAGCCATATTAGTCAGCGGTGATTATGATGTGGATGGTATTACATCATCAGCGATGATGATGATCTGCCTGTTGCCGCTTGGTGCAAAAATTAATTATTTTTTACCGCATCGCGTAAAAGATGGATATGGCCTTTCAATTAAGACAGTAGAACGTGCTGTGCAAAGCAATTATAAAATTATTATAACGGTTGATAATGGAATTACGGCGATTGAACAGGCAAAACGAGCAAAAGAGTTGGGTATTGACCTAATTATTACCGATCATCATCGACCTCATCATATACTTCCTGATGCATTTGCTATTGTTAATCCACATCAGAGTGATTGTGGATATCCACAAAAAATACTAGCGGGAGTTGGTGTTACTTTTAAACTCCTATCGTTATTGTACGAAAAAAAAGGTATTCCGTTGCCATTAAAGGTATATGAATTATTATTATTAGGAACCATTGCTGATGTTGTGCCACTTGTTGGTGAAAATAGGTTTTGGGTTCGGTATGGTCTGCATCATGTTAATAAAATAGAAAGTTTATCATTTACCTTGCTCAAATATAATGGAAAAGTTTCTCATACAAAAGTATCATCAACTGATATCGGCTTTTCTATTACACCACAAATTAATGCGTTAGGCAGGTTAGAAGATCCTCGTCAGGCAGTAAAATTTTTAATTGGTACAGATGCTGATCACACAAAGCAGGTAGCTAAAGTTCTGTTAGAAATGAATGAATCTCGCAAAACAATAGAACGTTCTATTGTGGATGATGTTGAAGAACAGATTAGATTAAAAAACATTAACTTAGAAAAAGAAAATATTATTATTGCTGCGAGTCACAATTGGGCTCCAGGAGTTATTGGGCTTGTTGCTTCACGCTTAGTTGCAGCGTATGGCAAGCCAACATTACTCTTTCATATTACCAAGGATGGTATAGCAAAAGGGTCCTGCCGTTCCATTCCAGAATTTAATATGTTTGATGCTTTAACAGCCTCGTCTGATCTTCTTATTCAATTTGGAGGACATTCAATAGCAGCGGGGTTATCGTTAAAGCTCGAAAATCTTTCACTATTAAAAGAAAAATTAGAGTTATTAGTTGAGCAACAATTAACGCCACATGATTTACAGCTTAAAGTTCGTATTGATGCAGAAATTACACTTCCAGAGTTAACTAAAAAATTGATTGCTGACTTAGGGTTACTGGAACCATTTGGTAACAGTAATGATCAACCTATTTTTTATATTGATAGTGTTGTACAAGTCCAAAGACCACAACTTATGAAAGATCTTCATGTTAAATGTTTTATGTTTGCTGAAGGGATAATTAAACCAGTAGTGTTTTTCAATAGACCACATCTATTTGACTTCTTTTTAGAGCATTATGAAAACACTTTTATGGTGGCAGCGCGTGTTTCTGAAAATCATTGGAAAGACCGTATCAATATAGAATTGATTGGAATTGATGTAGCACTTAAACAGTAAAAAAAGGAAGTAGTAATGATTATTACAATAGATGGTCCCGCTGCAAGTGGAAAGTCTACCGTTGCTCGTATAGTAGCAGAAAAACTTGGTTTTTATTATATCTGCTCAGGCTATTTATATAGAGCGCTTGCCTATCTTTTGGTTGCAAAAAAAGGTTATACCGAGCAGACCATCCACTCTGTACAACCTGAAGACATTGCAGCATGTTTTGATCCGCTACAGTTTGCATATCACTATCAGCCTAGTACAAAAGAGCACATAGTATTTGATAAAGAAGATATTACTGCGTATCTAAAAGATAGTACGATCGATAGAATTGCATCTATTACGAGTGTGAATGAATATGTGCGGCACTATGTAACGGTATTACAGCATTCTTTAGCAGAAGGAAAGAATGTTGTTGTGGATGGCCGCGATGTTGGTTCAGCCGTGTTTCCTTATGCAGATATTAAATTTTATTTAACCGCTTCTATGGATATTCGCGCACAACGATGGCGCTCAGATCAAAACATGAAAGGGCATCACTTTTCGCTGCAAGAGGCGATTGAAAAACTTACAAGCCGAGATAGAAGAGATCAAGAACGATCTACTGCACCATTAATTATTCCGGACGGAGCACTTGTGATTGATACAAGTCTTATGACATTAGATGAAGTGTATGAAAAGATGCTAACTGTTGTCTATGAAAAAAAGAGTTGAACTGTGTGGAGATGCATCTATGAAGATGATGATTATTTTTATTTTTATAATGGGGGTCTGTGGGATACAGTGTATGGAGATTGATTCCCTTATATCATACGATTCACTAGAGGAAATGGCTTATCATTATAAAAGTGGACGAGAAAAAAGTCTCATTCCTTTTGAGCGCATCTATTCACTACCCTTACAGATAAGTGATAAAAATAGTAATAGATACACAACAACGGTATCGCAAGCTATTCCAAAGCTGACACGTACCGATTATAGTGAACTAAAAGTACATAATAAAAAAGTTACTGATGAACTAAGCACATCATTGTTATGGAATTTTATGCAATTACCATATGATATACAAAAGACCATAGTAACAATAATGATGGAAGGTGACAACAAAGCAACACATGTCTTTTTATGTACACCTCTCTGGCATGCTATTGATAGATATGCGCAGATTGTTGAGATCTACAAGAGATATGGTCATGAGCAAAACATGCTGCCGGATCTGTTTATAAATATTAATTTATCAATTTCACCAAGAGTAAAGACCTGCTATTATTCCAGTAAAGGATTTATATGTGGTCTGATACCAATGGTTATTGGAAGTATAGGTGTTACTGTTCCGATGAGGCATTTCTTACTGTCGTATGTGGGTCTTTTTGGGGTGGGGATTGGGCCTATAGTGGCTACTATGCTGAGTGGGGCATTATGTGGCCCTCAGATGCGTATTTATGATGAGTATGTTGATATGCGTAATGAAGTGTCTTATTACATCATTAATGAGCATGTGTATGGTAGTGACCGCTTAGTAGAATGCCTCCTCTAAATTTTCTAATGACCGGAGCATGCTGATCTAAATATAGAGATTTTAACAAAAGAGGTTTTCCATGGTTAAAGACATTCTTTGTTTAGCTGTAGTAATATCTTGGGGCATACAGTGTATGGAGATTGATTCCCTTATATCACACAATTCACTAGAGGAAATGGCTTATCATTATAAAAGTGGACGAGAAAAAAGTCTCATTCCTTTTGAGCGCATCTATTCACTCCCCTTACAGATAAGTGATAAAAATAGTAATAGATACACAACAACGGTATCGCAAGCTATTCAAAAGCTGACACGTACCGATTATAGTGAACTAAAAGTACATAATAAAAAAGTTACTGATGAACTAAGCGCATCATTGTTATGGAATTTTATGCAATTGCCTGCTACTATTCAAATGAATATAGTAAGTCTTATGATGGAAAAGAATAAGACGGCAACAGATCTATTTGTACATGCACCGTTCTGGTATGCGATAGATAGGTTGATTCGAATAAGAATGACGGTATATCATAATAGGTTTGAAGCATATAGAGAACCTTCGTTTTGTAGAATACCTACTGCGGTTGAATGCTGCCGTTGCATTGCCTGTTTAGGTGGAGGAATGGCATTAACCTTGTTAACAAGTGGATGTTGTGTGGCATTTGGAGGTTATTTTAAATGTGTAGCAGGAGGATCATATGATGTGTTTGTTAGTGGAGCGGCCACTGGAACGGTAGGATTATTAATGGGTATTTCTGTACCTCTATGTATGGAAAATGGAATATGTTTAAAGAATTCTACATCAACATCTGTAGATATATCGTAGAGTAGAAGAAAAAAAGAGCTAAGCAATAATACATAGGATATTGCTTAGCTCTTTTTACGTAAAATAATTAAAATTTAATAACTTTTTTCTCTAGGAGTGGTTCTTCATCAGTACTAGATGTAAGATTACTGAGATCAATCATCGTTTCAATTTCTTCTTTAACAGGTTGTTCTGTTCTTTTACGACATGCCGGAAATGCTATTACAGCTACTAAGCTGAGTAATAGAAATAATTGTTTGTTCATGGAGTCTCCATATTAGTATGTATAATTATATTGTTTTGATTTTTTTCTTAACGGTTCTTTTTTTGGTCATTTTTTTGGGAGTGATCAAGAAAGGATCTTTTTTTAATGCTACTTTAAGCACTTCATCCATATTGCTTACAAACAGGATAGAAAGACCCTCAAGTGATATCTCTTTGTTAATATCTTGTACATCATCATAATTTTCTTGAGGGACAAGTACGGTTGTGCATCCATGTTGTTTTGCAGCTAATAATTTTTCTTTTAATCCGCCAATAGAGAGAATTCTTCCCTGCAGTGTGATCTCGCCAGTCATAGCAAGGTGTGGTTTTGTTGGATTGTTTGTTAAGACTGAAACGAGTGCGGTACATATAGTAATGCCTGCAGAAGGTCCATCTTTAGGTGTAGCACCTTCTGGTATATGCAAATGGATATCTTGTGTGGTATAAAATGAGCTTTTTAATCCTAGTTCTTTTGCGCGGGACCGGATATAACTCATAGCGGCTTGAGCAGATTCTTGCATTACATCGCCAAGCTGTCCAGTAAGAGTGAGACCACCTTTTCCCGGTAATACTGTTGTTTCTATCTCTAAAATATCACCACCAATTTCGGTCCATGCAAGCCCAGTTGCCAATCCTATGCGTTCTTCTTTTTTACTTAAACTGGTTTTTCTGTGAGTTGAGGTGCCTAGCCATTCAAGAATACGTTCAGGCGTAATAACAACACTTTTAATTGTAGCGTTTTCTAATAACACTTGAATAACTTTACGCATTAATTTTGCAATAATACGTTCAAGTTGCCGTACTCCAGCCTCTTTTGTGTATTCATCAATAATACGTGCAATAATCTCATCACTTATCTGGAATTGTTTTTTTGTTAGGTTGTACTCTTTTAAGTTTTTAGGTATAAGAAACTGATTGGTAATTGCCAATTTTTCTTGCTCCGAATATCCTGACAGCATAATAATTTCAAGCCTGTCATATAACGGATATGGGATATTATCAATAACGTTTGCAGTAGCAATAAACATTACCTGCGATAGATCATATCCAATGTCTAGAAAGTGATCAACAAAATTTTTGTTCTGTTCCGGATCAAGAACTTCAAGCAAAGCTGCTGCGGGGTCACCATGTACATCTCGCGACATTTTATCAATTTCATCTAGTAAAATAACAGGATTAAGTGTTTCTGCTTTTTTCATTGCTTGGATAATTTTACCAGGAAGTGCACCAATATAGGTACGACGATGACCACGAATTTCTGCTTCATCTCGCACGCCGCCAAGAGAAATGCGTACAAACTCCCTTCCCATACTTTCAGCAATAGATCTTCCTAATGAAGTCTTTCCAACTCCCGGAGGACCAACTAAGCAGATTACGGGAGAGCGGTATAATTGAGGAGAAAACTTTTTTGCAGCAATAAATTCTACAATACGTTCTTTTGCTTTTTTCAGACCAGCATGATTCTTATTTAAAATTTTTTCTGCGTTTATAATATCAATACTATCTTTACTCACTTTATCCCATGGTAATGCGAGTATCCAATCAATATAATTGCGACTTACAGATGCTTCAGATGAGAGCGGAGGCATCTGTTCCAAGCGTTTTAGTTCAGTCTCTACTTTTTGACGAGCTTCCTTGCTTAAATTCAGAGTCGTCAATTTTTGTTTTATAGCTGTAAATTCATTAAGATCTTCACGGCCAAGTTCTTTTTGGATTGCTTTAAGTTGTTCATGCAAATAATAATCTCGTTGACTTTTATCTACTTGTGTCTGTATCTGTTCACTAATTCGCAGGTCAGTCTGAAGGCGATCAATTCTTATTTTAAGAAACATACATAACTGTAACATGCGCTCTTTAAGGTCGGGCAATTCAAGAAGTTTTTGTCGATCTTCGAGTGTTAAGCTCTCTATTTGAATAGCAATAATGTCCGCTGTACAGTCCATATCCAGAGGGGTTTTGACGTTGTTAATGAGCTCTGAAGGGACCTTATCATTTAATTTAGAATAGGTAGTATATAATTGGGACAATTGGTGCCAAATTGATTCTGTTTCGACAGTAAGTTCAAGATTAGTGGTAGGAATATCTTCATACGTGGTACTTAAAAAACCATCAAATTCTTTTATTTCAAGAGCTTTAGCACGGCAGATTCCTTCAGCAGCAATATGTAATGCACCATTTGATGCACGAAGAACTTGCACTATTGTAGAACGCGTTCCATACCAATAAACATCCTGAGCTGTAGGGGATTCTGTGTCAGCATATTTTTGAGCAGTAATAAAAAGCATACGATCTGTTTTAAGTGCCTGCTCTACAGCCTTAATCGAAATATCTCTGCCCACAATAATTGGAACAATAGTTTTTGGCAGCAGAGTGATATTCTTTAATGGTAAAAGGGGTAAATACGCTACATCTAAAGAATTTTCTTGTTTAGGCTGTGTGATCTTTTTTCTTTTCATAATTTATTCCATTAATATGCAGGTACGTATCAAAAGTGTGGCATTTGTGTTAAGTACTCTCTTTTAATATTAAGCGTAAATTATTGCCATTTTTTGTCAATTAAAGGATGGTTTTCTATTTGTAAATGTAATGTTGAAATTTGTAACAATGTGCTTTTGCATATATGCTTATATTATAAATACACATATCGATAACAATTGCTACTATAAGGATTTTTATGGCGAAAATGTATACAATTGGATTAATCATGTTGGTTATGGGTGTAAGCTTGATGCAGGGTGTTGAATCGACTGATAAATCCGTGAATAAAGATAGGCAAGTTAAGTCTAAGATCATGAGCCTTAAGATGTTGATGGGTTGGACAGGATTATCAGCAGCTAGCTTTACTATTGGATCAGTTTATAACAAATGGTCAAAGAAATTTCCTGAAAATAAAGAGCGCTATATAAAATTAGTTATGAGATATAATCGATTTGGTAGAATAGCAGCATTACCTTTTTTGAGTTGTGTGGCTACAATGTCGACTATGAGAGCTGAGCAGAAGATATGTGGGCATGCAACTCCTGTATCAGCAATAGCATATCTACCATTAGGAATTATGGTAGCTGTTCCTTGTGATATTATGATTCATTCGCAACAGAGAAAATGGTATAATGATAATATAGTTCCGTTGCAAAAAAAATATCAGCAAAAAGAACAATAAATGATGGTATAAAAAGGAGTAGAAATACTCCTTTTTTCTTGTAATGCATAAAAATAGGGGAATATATAACATAATTTTTACAAATCATTAATCATCTGATACATTACATAGGGTAAAGTAAGTTTGTAGTTCATAACATTATTTATTCGGAAGGATTGCTCGATGTTAAAACGTCTAGCTTCAACACTGTGGGGAAATTTTGATAATAGAGAAGAGCTACAGAAATTTGGGATATTAGCTCTGATTTTTTGTGGCATTATTGCAATTTATTGGGCGCTTCGTCCAATGAAAGATAGTATATTTAATGCTATTATTGGTATGGAATGGCAACCATATGCAAAAGGTCTATCTCTATTTGTTATTTTTCCAATTGTTATTTTATATAGCAAGCTCGTTGATATGTTTCCGCGTCATAAAGTCTTTTATTTTTTAACAGGACTGTATGGTGTTATTGCATTAATCATGTTTTTCTGCTTTTCAGATTCATCTATGGGGCTTGCAAATACAGTTAAGAGTCCTACGCGTATTATTGGATGGGTCTGGTATGTCTGGGTTGAAAGTTTTGGTTCATTAATGGTTGCACTTTTCTGGGCTATTGTGACTGATATTACTTCACCAGACTCAGCAAAAAAAGGATTTCCCCTTGTAGCTCTATTTGGTCAAGTAGGGAATATGATTGGACCATGGGCTTTAAATGCAAAATTTCTTGGTTTTAAATCCAGTGCTCCTGTGGTAGGTATCTTAGGAGTAATGCTTTTCTTCATAGGATTCTTGTTCTGGGTGTTTATGAACGTAACGCCAGCAGCACAATTAAAGGGATATCGCGCAGAAGGAGAAGCAGAAGAAGTTGAAAGTGAACCAGGGTTTTTTGAGGGGCTTAAATTATTAGTTACTCAAGGCTATCTACTTGGTCTATTTTTGATTATTACCATTTATGAAGTAGTTGTAACGATATTAGATTTCCATTTTAAAATGAGTGTTACAACGCACTTTGGGAACGAAGTTGATGTAGCAGCATACCTCGGTTCCTATGGAACAATGACTGGTGTCGTTTCTACATTATGCGTACTATTTGGTATTAATAGTATTCAAAGAGTTTTGGGCATGAGAGTCTCATTGCTTATGTTACCGGTATTAACAGCTCTCGCAGTTCTTCTGATTAAACTTAATCCACAATCATTGGTAATTGGTTTCTGGATCATGGTATTTTCTAAAGCTGTTAATTATGCATTGAATCAACCAACATTAAAGCAGCTCTATATTCCTACCTCAAAAGATACTAAATATAAAGCGCAAGCATGGATTGAAATGTTTGGCGGACGTCTTTCAAAAGGAAGTGGTGCATTTATTAATACCTGGCGAGCACCGCTTGTTACACAGCATGGCCTAGTTGACGGTGTAGCGCGTTTTCTTGTGTTTAGTTCATTGATTTCTTTTGGATTAGTTGGGCTTTGGCTCTTTGTTGCTATTTATGTAGCAAAAACATATGACAAAGCGATCAAAGAAAAACGTATCGTTTGTTAAAACGTGATGATCACTTTTAGTTGAAATACAAAAAGCCTTCTAATATATCTTTAGAAGGCTTTTTTTCCAAAGAAATTACGAAAAAACCATATGCAATTAGGGGTAGGTAGCATGGGATATAACATTAAGCAGAAGTGTGCTGGGATGTTTGATAAAAATACATTAAAATTATTTTTTTTGGCATTTCTGTATTTCCTGGTTGTTGGGGCATATACTGTAACGCGAGATCTTAAAAGTTCTATCTTTTTGGTTGTGGTTGGTAAAGAGTATGCTCCATGGGTTAAGGTTGTTTCCATGTTGATGCTTGTTCCTGCTATTCTATTTTATTCAAAATTGGTAGATAGGGTACGTCGTTATCAATTATTAGTTTTTTATAGTGTTGTCTTTGGTATAGCAAATCTTATTTTTGCGTATTATATTGGACACCCTACGGTAGGCATTCTGAATACCGACGCGCGCGTTGATCGTTGGTTTGGGTGGTTATTCTACTTTTTTGTTGAAGGATATACCCCGTTTGTTATTAGTGTCTTCTGGTCGCTTGCTAATTCAGTGAATAGTCCTAATGAAGCAAAAAAAAATTATGGGTACATGGTAGCTGGTTCAAAACTGGGTGGTATAATAACGGCAACCCTCTGCTGGTATATCTGTTCATTGAGCGCTAAGGGTGTGTATCCATATTTGACTCATGTTGTTGCGCATCAGATTATTTTAGTAATATCCACCGCTTTTTTATCGCTTGTACCAATTGTAGCAATATTGTTTGTTAAGATGATACCGCAAGATATGATGCATGGATATGAAGCTGCATATAAGTTAGAGCATGCTGAAGAAAAAAATATTAAGCCAAAAGTGGGCATGTTTTCAGGTCTTGAAATGTTTGCACGGTATCCGTATGTATTTGGTATTTTTGGCATGGTCTTTTTTTATGAAGTGATTGCAACCGTATTAGGATATTTGCGTTTAGGTATTGTCCAGGCCGATGCCGTCTCAGTCTCTGATATATCTGGAAATTTATTTGAAATGGCCCTTAAGTCTCATGTGATAGGTCTTATTATTTCGCTTGTGGGGACTCAAACTTTACTGACTTCCCTGGGGACGCGGGTATGTTTAATGCTTATTCCTTTTGTGTCCGGGGTATGTTGTTTTTATCTTATTTTTGAAACGAGCCCGCAGGCACTTAAAAATATATTAGTTATCTTCCAAGCGTTTAATTATGCCTTCTTTATGCCGGTACGCGAAAGTCTGTTTCTGCCAACTATTAAAGAGATCAAATTTAAGTCTAAGTCTTGGATTGATGCATTTGGGAGTAAAATGGCCAAGACTTCAGGTTCTATGTTTAATGTATTTGCCTTAAAAATGGGGCCGGCGCTTATGGTTCCCTTGCATTCTTTCTTTTTTGCTCTTATCGTTGGATTCTGGTTTCTTATTACGTTTTTATTAGGTAGGCGCTTTGAAAAGGCGATCGCTAATAATGAGGTGATAGGGAGTGAAAAATAAAAATAGTGAATTAGAATGTATAGATTGCATTTTTTTTAAAAATTGATAGACTTTTTATGAATGAAATAAAACGTATAAAGGATTTGTTGATGAGAGATTTCAAAGAATTGTGTGGAGAATTGGTGAAAGCAGGTGTTCATTTTGGCCATCAAAAATCACGATGGTGCCCTAAAATGGAACCATATATTTGGGGATATAATAAAATTCATCTCATTGATGTCTCTAAAACTGCTAAACAACTCGACAAAGCAGAAAAATTCTTAGAATCAGTAGCAGCGCAAGGAAAAACAATCTTATGGGTTGGTACTAAAAAGGCAGCTTCTTCGCCTATTAAAAAGACTGCTGAAGCATTGGGTATGTCATATGTTAATACTCGTTGGCTTGGTGGAACTCTGCTTAATTTTAGTCAGGTTAAAAAATCTCTAACTCGGTTGCTTCACTATGAAGATATTCTAGCTAAGGCAGATCAAAACCCATTTTATACTAAAAAAGAACTTAACCTGTTTAAAAAAACAGTTGATAAGTTAGAAAAAACTGTTGGTGGTATTAGAAAGTTGGCATTGCCTATTGGGGCAATTGTAATTGTTGATGTTAATAAGGAACAATCAGCAGTTAAAGAGGCGGCATCTATGGGGGTTCCTGTAGTTGGGATTGTTGATACTAACTCCGATCCATCACTAGTTGATTATGTTATTCCTGCTAATGATGATTCTCCTCAGTCAATTAATCTTATTTTAAATTATCTGTCTGCGGCAATAGAGCGTGGTAAAAGTATTGCGCAATCAAAAAATGAAGAGGCTACGGCTGCTTCATTAGATGTCCCATTACTATCAGAAGAAGCAGCAGTATTAGATACATCTGATTTGGATTCCGAATAAGAATACACATTTTGATATATAAAGCACACTCAGCATTGAGGTGCTTTTCATCTTGGAGAGGTGTCTGAGTGGCCGAAGGAGCATGATTGGAAATCATGTATGTTTTGAAAGAGGCATCGAGGGTTCGAATCCCTCTCTCTCCACCATATTATTCTGGTATGTGTTATCTTATACCAGCGTCAAACAATGAATACATCACATTTACTATCCTTGTATTTTGATACTCCTTTGGGGAAAATGGTTGCAGTAAGCAATCGTAATGGTCTATGCTTACTTGATTTTGTTGATCGAAAGAATATCGATAAGGCTTTTATTGCGTTGGAAAATCACTATCAAGCATCGATTATGACCGGATTTATCCAATATAATGAAGATATAAAAGATGAGTTAGCTCTCTACTTTACTGGCCAGTTAAAACATTTCACTGTTCCCATTGCATCATGGGGGACACCATTTCAAAAGCGTGTTTGGTCTCAACTTATGATGATTAGGCATGGGACAACTAAAAGCTATCAAGAAATTGCACAGATAATAGGTCAACCAGGAGCATATAGGGCTGTCGCTAATGCCAACGCTGCGAATTATTGCTCTATTATTATTCCATGCCATCGGGTTATAGCGAGTAATGGTAACATAAGTGGTTATGGTGGTGGGATTGATCGTAAAAAGTGGCTCCTCAAGCATGAGGCATTATACTAACCCTCCCCCAGGAGGAGGGGCAAGTTCAGAAAGATATGAGACTAAGGCCGGTTGACTCTTTGAATATATTTGATATGATTAATTATGAAAACAGTTCAATTTTATAAAAATTAAAAATAGGGGAACCTATGAAGAATATAAAGGCGATTTTAACGGTGGTTTTATTGTGTTCGACATTGGCTCAGTGTTTAAATCAAGATGATAAGTCTTATTTAAAGAGTTTAGCTAAGGGTTATACCACGCTAGGGCTAGGCTTACTACTGCCTGGGATGTTGGGTGCTGTGAAAATAACAACAAATGACAAAGTTATCCGTTTTTCTAATCCGATTCGTTTTGTTGCAGAAACTTCTCTGCGTGCAGGAGCTATAGTATTAAGTCCTGTAATTTCAGCTGCAGCAACAGTATCTTTACCGGTACTTGCGCCACTTGTATACCAAGGATCAAAAAAAGTAGTTAATAGTGGTCGGCATGAATCTTTTCAAAATCCTTTAGTTCGACATTACGGTCCAACAATGATAACTAATTCTTTGCTATTAAGAGCACCAGTTCCCGCTCTTGCAGGGTTTGGCGTTCCACTGGCATATAAAAAGTATCAAGAAGCTAAAAAAGCATAAAAAATTGTTACATTATTTCTATTTTATGGCATACTAAAAGCAATGGGAAAGTGGACAAGGAAATTGCACTACATAATCTGTCAGGTCTGAAAAGAAGCAGCAGGGGTATTGTGTTTCTTGTGGAAACTTCCCATTCTTTTGTTAAAGTAATCATAGATAAGAAAAGTTGGTAGCGCAATGGAAACGGTTTCATTAAATCTGAGTCGTAAATGGCGTTCCAAAAATTTTGATCAGATTGTTGGGCAAGATCTTGCTGTTCGTATTTTAAAAAATAGTCTTTATGCGGGTTACTATTTTCCGGTATACTTATTTTCTGGGCAACGTGGATGCGGAAAAACATCGATGGCTCGCGTCTTTGCTGCTGCTGTTAATTGTAGTGAGTTATCTAAGTTTCAAAAAAATCCTAAGATCCATACTCTTCCCTGTTTAACATGTGTTTCTTGTAATGCCATGCAAGAAGGAAATCATCCAGATTTTATTGAGATTGATGCAGCTTCGCATACGGGTGTTGATAACATGAGAGCTATTATTGAATCATCTTCTCTATTGCCTATTCTAGGTAAAAAAAGAATCTACCTTATTGATGAGGCACATATGCTCAGTAAGGCTGCATTCAATGCTGCCTTAAAAATCTTAGAAGAGCCTCCAGCTACAGCTCTTTTTATTTTAGCGACTACTCATCCTTATAAAATTATTGATACGGTGCGCTCTCGGTCATTTCAATTGTTTTTTACGCCGCTTGCACATGAAGCACTTAAAAAGCACTTGGCAATTATCTGCGAAAAAGAAAATATTCTTTATGATAATGAAGCACTTGATTGTATTATTAGCAATACTCATGGTTCAGCGCGAGATGCGTTAAATATGCTAGAGCGTGTTAGATTTGCAAGCTCAATAGTTTCTCAACAAGCAGTTGGGCAATCGTTAGGGCATATTAATGACAAACAGATAATTGATATTATTATAACAGTAACAAGCGGAACCTCTCAAGGATTGTTGGAACTATTACATACCATCTCTTTTGATCATTATTCTGCTGAATTTATATGGAATCATATAATAACATGTACTCGCGCATTAATATGGGCGTATCATGGAGTTAAATCTACATCTAGTGTGATTTCTGCTTCATTGATACAGCACGCTTTGGCGACATGTACTCTGGCGCACATGTATGCTTTGATAGAAACGATGTATTCATATGAAGATGTATTTTTAAAAACAACAAAGCAACATACCTTGTTAGAAATGATTTTGCTTTCGTTATGCAATAAAAATACAAAAAAGAACGATAATGAAAATACGCCGCCAGCATCTGTGGGAATAAAGGCATCGACTCTCTCAGCTATAGAGCCTAATGATATGCATGATACTATTTCTGAATCTGAAATACATAGCGCAACCGTTATAGAAAAAACAATAAGTCCCTGGGAATTGTTTCTCTCATATATTGAAAGCTTTTCTGATCCAGTACTTATATCCTTATTTAAACAGGCATTGTACAAGCATTATGATATTTCTACAAAAACAATTAGTGTTGAATTTCCAAAAGATTTTACTCTATTTAAAGATCGCCTTGAGACAAGCTATGCATTATGGAGTCCTGTTTTAAAAAAAGCGTTTAATGACGATATCTCTTTAGAGTCACATTTTACTGGGGTATCAAAGGCAGATAAAGGCGCGCGGAAGATCTCGATGCAACAGAGACAGGCAGATATGGTAGGAAATGTATCTCAGCCAATATCAAAGCCCATAGAGATGGCTCAAGAAAAGCTATACACAGGTTCTTCGCATAAACCTTTTGTGCCTCGGCAATCTTTCCCAAAAAAAGAAGCTTTACATATGCAAAAAAATGAAGTAAAAATCGATGTTTCAAATATAGATCAATGGCCTAAAGCGTCTTTATTATTACGTTACTTTCCTGGAGTTATTACCGAAATGCGTGAACATACATGAAAAAAACACAGTTACCAACCGTTGTAATAGTTGGAAGAACGAATGTAGGGAAATCTACCTTATTTAATCGTTTAGCAGAAAAAGTAAAAGCTATCACCTTTGATCGTGAGGGAGTAACACGTGATTTTTTGCGGGATACTATCTCTTGGCAAGGGAAAAGCTTTGATTTAATTGATACGGGGGGTATTAGTTTACGCCGAACACACGACCCTCTATTAAAACAAGCTCGTGCAATAGCGCTTACTATGATAGAATCGGCAGATATTATATTATTTATAGTTGATGGAAAATCAGGCTTAGTCACGGAAGATCGTGAAATTAGTCAATTACTTCATAAGCACGGCAAGAGAGTGCTTTTAGTTATTAATAAAATAGATGGAAAAGGAGCAGAGGAGCATATTTACGATTTTGAAAAACTTGGATTTGAGCAAAGCTGCTCTATTTCTGCTACCCATGGGAAAAATGTCGTCGAAATTTTGGAGTTTATTGTTGACAATATATCACTTCCTAAAGTTATAGAGGTCCATGCTCCAGCTTATAAAGTAACATTACTTGGTAAGCCAAATGTTGGTAAATCTTCGTTAATGAATCTTCTGCTACAAAAAGAACGTTCTATTGTATCAGAAGAGGCGGGCACAACGCGTGAAGCTCTCCATGATAGAATAACATTTTATCAAGAAGATATTCAGTTGGCTGATACGCCAGGAGTTCGCAGAATGCGTTCCATAACTGATACATTAGAAGAATTAATGGTCCATAGCACTATGAAGGCCCTCAAAGATTCGGATATTGTATTATTGTTAATTGATGGGAGTGAAAACCAGTTAGCTGATCAAGAACTAAAATTGGCATTTTACGCATTTGAAGCCCAATATAAAGCTCTCATTGTTTTGTATAATAAGTCAGATCTTGTTGAAGAATTTCAAAAATCGCAATTAGACCATAGTATTGAAGAATACGAGTTTTTTTTCAAAAAAATTATATCTATGAATATTTCTTGTAAAACAGGAAAAAATATTGGAAAAATAGTTCCTGCTATACAAGATTTATGGGAGCGATATTCACGAAACTTTAACCAGAATGAATTAACTCAGCTCTTTAAAGAAGCTTCTATAAAAAGGCCGCTTTATCATAAAAAAAATCTCTTAGTGTTTTATTCTGCGCATCAAATAGCAACATCGCCTATTACAATTGTATTGCATGTTAATATGCCACAATGGTTTGGTGCATCACAAGTTGCTTATTATGAAAGAGTTTTACGCCAAAAATACGATTTACGTGGTGTCCCAATTAAATTTATTGTACGCTCACGATAGTAGTTTTAATAAAAAAAGGAGAGGGTCATAATGAATAAGCGTATTGTATTTCGCAATATGGAACATTCTGATGTCATGGAAGCGTATGCTAATGAACAGTTACACAAAATCGAAAAATTTTTGGCGAATGCCCAGCCTCCCGTTTTTATTAATCTCTATTTTGAACCGAGTCATGTGCATGAACATCATCGTGTTGAGTTACATATAAAATCAGGTGAATATGATCTCAATTCAGCCTATGAAAAAGAAGGAATGAATTTTTATGATATACTTGATCGTGTAATTGATGTGATGTATCGTAATCTACTTGAAGCAAAAGATAAACACGATGATGAGAAAAAGATGAGAGGGCGTCATGATGACTTTAAGAGAGAACGGTAGAAAATCTATAATAGTAGAGCAGACTTTTATACACAAAAAAAGGGCTTACTGTAAGCGATATAATTCCAACAGAGTAAAATAGAATATGTATGATATGCCTTTGTTCGACTCTACTTTTATATATACATCTCATACCACTTATACATAAAAAAAGTGCAATTAAAAACATATAACTTGAGGGTGCTTTTTCAATAATAGGCAATTGAGTAAAACAATAGAGGGCGCTATTGATCGTATCAAGTGAAGTACGGATATAATTATGATGGGGTATTGCTATATGTACATGTTTTATATCCTTGTTAAGTGACTTATCATTATCTGCAGTGGTGATTGACTCAGCTTTTTTTTCAAAAAACAATTCATGGGAAACAATACTCATTTTTTTAGTTGAAGATTGATAATATGAGAGATAGATAGATGTGGGTTGATTAGTAAAGGGTTCAATCGTTGCAGTAATCGTAAAAGTTACCTGTTGTGTAAAAATATTTTTGGTGGTTTTAAACAATGGATCATAATGCTCTATTGGGGGAATATTTGACTTCCATTCTGAAAGAGACAGATGAGGGTTGTTTGAAGAAAAGTGTATAAAATCTTTATAAATATAATCTTTGTGTGAAAGTAGAAAAGTAAATGCGATCTCGTGCGATGATTTTGATAGAGGAGTAGTCGTTATGATTGGTTTTAATGTATGTAGTATAGCCATAAATGCTTTGTTTTTAGATATATTCAACGGTATAGCATCTGCGCTGTACTTATAATTGCTTTTCTTTTTTCATCTTTATTTTGTCTAGTCTTACTATATAATAGTATGCTTTGTATAGAATAATATCACGTTGAGTCATCACTTACAATAGGAAAACAATGAAGGTAACACCTCATGTATCACCAGATCTTTTAGGCGTGATACAAAGCATCATACGTGCTGGTGGGCGGGCATTTTTAGTCGGCGGGGCGGTTCGAGATACTGTGCTTAATATTCCTTTTTATGATGCTGATATAGAAGTTCACGGCTTATCAGAAGAAAAATTAGAAACGGTACTTAAGCAGCATGGTACTGTTAGTTATGTAGGTAAAGCATTTGGAGTGTTTCGTATTCATACGATTGATGCCGATTGGTCATTACCACGCACTGATAGTAGTGGACGAAAACCTATAGTAATGGTAGATCCTGGTATGTCTATTGAAAAAGCACTACGACGTAGAGATATCACAATGAATGCGATGGCAATAGATTTGCAGACCCATGAGTTAATTGATCCATTTGGTGGGATTGAGGATATGCGTAATAAAAAATTACGAGCAGTTGATCCCGTGTTGTTTGAAGAAGATCCATTGCGTTTCTTTAGAGTAATGCAGTTAATGAGTCGTTTTGAGATGGATCCTGATGAGGAACTCAATGATCTCTGTTCAAGAATTATGCTTACAACTGTATCACGCGAGCGAATAGAAGAAGAATTTCGTAAATTATTATTGCTATCTTGCAATCCCTCTAAAGGAATTAGGTGGCTAGCAAGTATTAATCGTCTTAGAGATCTACTACCAGAATTA
>Ga0307410_10000036_pt1 | contig 48225 bp, 44 predicted proteins | sample 322Ometagenome_3_FD_203707 | JGI IMG/M metagenome (GOLD analysis project Ga0307410, IMG submission 203707) | Maize rhizosphere microbial communities from greenhouse at UC Davis, California, United States - 322HYB-O-3 | ecosystem: Host-associated > Plants > Roots > Rhizosphere > Soil | place... | reverse complement strand
GCCACCATCATCGGTGTGATGATCGCACTCATCGCCAATCTCGGACTCTTCCTCATCCTCAGTTTTCTCAGGATCGATCCCTCTGTGAAAACCGAGCTGGCTTGGCTGCGGGCTTTCGCCGACCTCCTGGTTTCACAAATCGTGATCGCGCTGATCGCACCGTGGTTTTTCGCGGTGCAGACGCGCTTGCTCGAATCGAACGGCGCCAACCTGCGCGATTTTTCGCGCGGCGCAATCTGAGCCATGCCCGACCTCGGTTCCGAACGCGGCAGCCTCGTGGAAACCCACAAGGGCTACAACCCCCGGGTCATCGTTTTTCACCTCTTCGTCGCCGTCTTGCTGCTCATCCTGGCAGGCGGCTTGGCTTACCAGCAGCTCCTGCGTTCGGATAGTTTTCACGAAAGCGAACGCAAACAGAACCAGCGACGCATTCTCGTCCCGGGGCCGCGCGGCAACATCTACGATCGTGACGGACGGCCGCTCGTGGCCAACCGCCCGCGCTTCGCCGTCACCCTCTACCTCGGCGAGTTGCGCAAGGAGTTTCGCTCGGAATACATTCGCATTCGCAAAGCGTATCGAGAAACAGGCGACAAAGATCTCCCCTCCTCCTCGCAGATGGAGCGCATCGCTCGGTTTACCGTTGTTCAACGCTACCTCAACCAGATCAACCGCACCCTCGGCCGCTCGGAGAAGCTCGACTCGGACGATCTCGACAAGCACTTCCGCCAGCAACTGCTCCTCCCCTATCTCCTGGTGGACGATCTTGAGCCCGGTGAATACGCCCGGCTTATCGAGCAATTGCCCGTCACGTCGCCACTCCAGGTTTACGCCTCCAGCATCCGCGACTATCCGTTTGGCTCCATCGCCGCCCACACCCTCGGTTACGTCACCACCAACGATGCTCCTGATGTGGCCGAGGATTTTCCCGGAGCCGAGCTCACGACATTCAAGATGAAAGGCACCCTCGGCCGCGAAGGCTTGGAGGCACGCTTTGATCCCCTTCTTCAAGGCGAGACCGGCGGCGCCATTTACCGCGTGGATCCCTCCGGTTATCGTATCAACCCGCCGCTGTCCAAGCGCCAGCCCGTGCATGGTCGCAACCTCCGCACCTCCATCGATGCCGACCTTCAGCAAATAGCCGAAAAGATCATGGCGGACGGCGAACTCGCCTCCTCCGCCGTCGCAATCGACATCCGCACCGGCGAGGTTCTCGTTCTGGCCAGCAAGCCCGACTACGACCTCAAAAGCTTTATTCCGCGACTCAGCCACGATGCCGCCCGCGACATCACCGCCCGAGAAGCCTGGCTCAATCGCACCACTCACGGCATTTACCCGCCCGGCTCGTCGTTCAAAATCCTCACCGCCATCTCCGGGCTCCGCGCCCAGACAATCGACCCCGACGTGCCCGTCAACTGCCCGGGCTTTTACCAAGTCGGCGGACGCAAATTCCCCTGCCACGACGGCCATGCGCATGGCGAGATCAACCTCGCCACCGCGATCGAGAAGAGCTGCAACGTCTACTTCTACAAACACGGTCTCGACATGGGCGTCGAGACGCTCGCCGCCGAGGCCCGGCGCCATGGCTTCGGCCGGCCAACCGGTATTGAAATTTCAGAGACACGCGGCTCGCTCGTTCCCGATCCCGCGTGGAGAAAAGAACGCCGCGATGCCCGCTGGTTTCCCGGGGACACCGCCAATTTCGCCATCGGCCAAGGAGACCTGCTGGTCACCCCGTTGCAAATGGCCGCATTCACCGCCTCGGTCGCACGCGACGAGCTCACCACCAAGCCCACCCTCCTTCACGAGAAAGGCCGTTTGGCGCAACACAGCCCGCGCAGCGGCCTCACCTCCTCGCAATACGCCGCCCTGATCGCCGGCATGGAAGCCTGCACGCTCACCGGCACGGCCAAGGTCTTGCAGGCACCCTTCATGAAAATCCCCGGCATGCGCATCGCCGGCAAAACCGGCACCGCACAAAAGCAGACCCCCAAGGGCACCATTAATTTCGCGTGGTTCATCTGCTTTGCCCCGATCGAGGATCCCAAGATCGCCATCGCCGTCGTCGTGGAAGGCGACACGCCCGGCGAGGAAACCGCCGGCGGCCGCTACGCCGTGCCCGTCGCCCAAGCCATCTTGAAAAAGTGGGACGAAAAACAAAAAGCCCCGCCCGCGTCCCTGCTGCCATCGACCTCCACTTCCAAGTAGGCTCCCGCGGCTCACCGCTTCGCCAACCGACAGGCGTGTTTGGCCCGTGTGAAAGCCCCTTGTGGGTTCGGCCAGCTTTGACGAGGCCCATACCGCAATCGCTCCAAGTCCGCTCTCACCTGAGACCATTCCGCCCGTGTGGCGGTGGTTTCATGTTCCGCGATTTTGGACAACCAACGGCCCGCCTCGCGTCGCACCGGATCGACTCCACGACGCGTGAGCCCGCTCCTCCAGCGCATCACCAAGCCCCGTCCGTATGATCGCCAACCCAGCACCAGCGCAAACGCCGTCACCACGATGAATGCCCACGCCGCCAGTCGCGTCACATCCCAAGGCTCCTGCAACCACGCGCCGAGCGCCTCAAGCCGGCGATTGATCATTTTTTTGAGTGCTTTTGCACGGCTCTGAAGCGCGTCCTTCGCATCACGGGCCAGCTCCGCTTGCGTTGAATGATCGAAGTCCACGATGCGCCGATACCAAAACATGCGCAGTCCATCCAATCTGGCCGACCAACTCCGGTCACTGATTCGTGCCAAGCGCGCCTCCGTGCTCTCTTCAGTTTGAACTTGCCCCGGCATCGCCGAGCCGGGCGTCGGATCAACCCGCAGCCATACCTGTCCGGTGGGATCATAAATCTCGCACCATGCATGGGCATCGGAATTACGAATCGTGAGGTTCTGGCTGCCGGGATTCCACGTGCCGCCCCTGAAACCGGTGACCATGCGCGTCGGATAACCTGCAGCCCGCGCCAGCAATGTAAACGCGCCGGCAAATAACTCACAATGCCCTGGCGATGCCGAGGCCATCCATCTCACCAGCAGATCACCCTCACCCTTGCCCAGGTTCATTTGCAGCGAATACGCGTGGTGTTGCCCCAGCCATGCGCTTGCCAGCGAAGCAAAAGCCCGGGCGTCTTCCACCGGTGCATTCAAGGCCGCCGCCCAGCTGCGCACCTTCGTTATGTCCGCCTCCTCCAAATCGATTTTAAGAAACGTCGGCATCGAGGCCGGTCGCTCCACACCCGACTCGTCAAACTCCTCCGACTGCCTCGCCCTGCGATTGTTACGAGCTTGGACGATCTCCACCGCGCCCAACTCCGGCTCGTTCCTCATGCCATCGACACGGTAGGCAAACATCTTCGGCGGAGTCTTATCCATGCTGAACAAACGCAACTCGTCGTTGATCGCGTAGGACTGCGGGCCATCGTTGAACTGCAGGCTGTAGAAGCTGCCCAGCATCGGCAGAAAACGACTGACTCCTCCCTCCATATAAAACACCCACGTCGCCGTGCCCGTGCGCGGACGCAGGCTGCCGGCCACTCGCGCGGTTTTTAGCCCCTGCGTGTGCATCTGGCTTTTAAGCTGGTCCGACATGCTGAACTTGCCGTCCCTGTAACCATCGAGCACCAGCATGCGCCAATACGGATTGGCCGGGATATGCCGGGGGTCGGACACATCCACACGCAACGCCACGCTCGTGTCCTGCTTGATGTCCGTCACATCGTCGAAGTCCACGCTCTCGCTGAAGCCCGTCCGCGATTCCTTCGAGATCATGTTATCCATGAAAAACGTGTTGCTGAGCTCAAAACGCGGGAGAGCGAAGAACAACAACGCCGACAGGCCCACCACCCCGCTGAACAAGCCCGCCCCCAGCAACGCCACCTTCCAATCGGTCGCCGCGTGCAGCCGCCGCGCCAGCCGCAACCACTCGATTCTCATCCATACGGGTGGTTCGGACGGCGAAAAACCCGTCGCAGCGTGACCGCCCTCCGTCGAGTCGATCAGCGTGATCACGAGCAGGAACATCAGCGTGCAGCCCGTGAACACGATGATCTGCAACGCGAACGCCAATGATACCGAGAGCACGCCCTCGATCACCACGAGAAACAAACCCAGCACGATCAGCTGCAAGTCGTCGCGGCGTTTGCGCGGCGTCACCGAACGATAAAGCACCAGCATCAACGCCAGCCGGATAATCGCCGCCAACGGCTCGCGATTGAGGTAATAGTCCACCGCGAACAACGCCACAAACAGCGGGAACGCCAACCGGTGCGCCCAACGCGGCACATACAACGTGAGCACCGGCCACCGGACCACCACGGGCACCGCCGCCGTGATCAACACGAGCCACAGCCATGCCTCGACCTCCATGTAGAGGACGGTCCAGGCCGAGAGCAACGCGAGCGCGCCGCCCAGGACCCACTTGAGCTGATAAAGCTCGGTGAGATTAAGCTGAGGCCGCTTTTTCTCCATCGACATAGGCGAGCACCCCTCGAGGCCCGTCGGGCGCGAAGGTGAGCACGTTGGCCCTGCGCACCGATGGCGCACCCGTGGGCGATTGATAAGATTGGGCCGCCGGCTTCACCAAAGCCAGCCGGTCCAAAAAACGTTCCAAGTCATGCATGCGGCGCACCGGGAGCGGTGCTTCGTCATCGATGGCGACCGAGACCAACCGGCCCGCCCGGAATAGATCCTCGGCCATCGTGGCCGCCATGCCGCACATCAACTCAAACTGCTCCGGTCGGATCCATTCCTCTTCCGAGGTCCGCAACCACAGCGAAAAGCCGGTCTGGGTTTCCGCCGCATTCTGGCGCACCATCAACCGTCGCAAACGCGCGCTCGCCTTCCAGTGAACCTGCCGATGGGAGTCCCCGCGCGCATAGGCGCGCACCGCAAAAAGATCTCCACCCTGCCCCGCGCGCGAAGCCCGCTCCACGTGCCCGGGCTGATGCCACGACGCCAGCGGAAACCTCTGGTATTCCACCGACGCGGGCCACACCAGCACCTCGCGCTTGAGCTCGCTGCCGATCAGCTTTTTCAGAAATCCAAACGGGAACAACGACCCCACCGTCAGCAACTCCACCGTGAGAGGCCCACGTGCGGCGGGCCGGAGCGTCCACTCGATAAACGTCCCACCTTGCGCATCCAGACGCTCGCGCAAAGGCAGCCGTGTCGGTTTTTTTTCCCCGGTCGCGGTGATTTCAAACCAGAGGCCGTAAGTGGGCAGCACCTGCTTGCCGTTGTTGAGCTCGATCAAGACAGGATGATCACGACCGGCCCGGAGAGGCGGCTGCACGCGCACGCGCCAGGACATGTTCCGGAAATTGAGCCACGACAGCAGCCCGCTAAAAACGAGGCAGGCCAGCAGCAGTGAAAGCGCGATGAACAGAATGTTGTTGGACGTGTTGTAGGCCGCCGCCGCGATGCCCATCGCCACCGCGATCACGATGCCGCCGGGCAACGTGAGCAGCAGACGATTGCCGCGATACGGATACACCAGCGACCACATGAACGCGCGCCAACGATGATCGGCCACGCGCACGCGCCGCAACGTGGCGGTCTGCCAGTCCGTCGCGCCACCCGCATCCGTGGTTCGTGATGCCAAACCGGCCGGCCGTGCTCGGACTGAACTCGGGGCGATCAACGACATGGAATCAAACCATCAGACAGGTGTGGGCAGGCTGCCCACGATACGGCGCAACGCCGCGGTCACCGCACGGCGCTCTTCCATCGGATCGGAGCTTTGCCGGAGCAACGAAAGCCGGTGCGCGAGCACGGGCACGACGAGCTCCTGCACATCTTCGGGGATCACAAAATCGCGCCCGCGCAACAGCGCACGGGCTTGGGCGGCATGCTTGAGCGCAAGACTGCCGCGCACCGAAATGCCCGCCTTGAACTCGGCCTCCGTGCGGGTCGCGCCGACGATCTTGAGCATGTATTCCAACACGGAATCCTCGACGAACACCTGCCGGGCGATCTCCTGCAAGTGCAGCACGTGCTCCCGCGTGGCCACCGCGTTGAGCGCGATGGAATCGTAGGCGTGATGGGTCGAACGCAAGATGTCGAGTTCGTCGGCCTCCTTCGGATAACCCATGTGCAGTCGCATCAGAAAACGATCCATCTGGCTCTCGGGAAGCGGGAACGTGCCCTCGTAGTCCACCGGGTTTTGTGTCGCGAACACCATGAAGGGGGCACCCACGTCATGAGGCTCGCCGTCCACCGTGACCTTGGCGCGGTCCATCACCTCGAGCAGCGCCGACTGCGTCTTGGGCGTGGCGCGGTTGATCTCGTCGGCCAGCACCACGTTGGCGAACACCGGGCCTTTTTTGAAAACGAAGCGTTTCTCCTGCTCGTCGTAAATCGCGACACCGATCACGTCACTCGGCAGCAAGTCACTGGTGAACTGGATGCGGGCAAACGCGCAATCCATCGAGCGCGCAAGCGAGTAGGCGAGCGTGGTCTTGCCCACCCCCGGCAAGTCCTCGATCAGCGGGTGCCCGGCGGCGACGAGGCAAATCAAGACCTGGTCGATCACCTCGTCCTTGCCTTTGATCGTCTGCCGCATGCTGGTCCGCAAGCGATCGAGGGTTTGCTTGGCATCGGTGACCGCGGGACCGGAGACGAAGTCGCTCATGAGTCCAGTGTGGGGATAACCTGCGCTGCGTCAACGGACAGGCTGCGTTCCGTGCCTATGGTTTCTGGATACTCCCGCGAGCTCGACAAGGCCCGCTTCTGACCCGAAATGAACAACCCATGATGTCTCCGACCCGATTTCTCGCGCTTGCGTTGATCTGCCTCGCGCCCTTGCGCGCCGCCGTCTGGCAATGGTCCGTCCCGGTCGGCGAGGCGCGCGCCTACCTCTGGATTCCCGAGGAACGCGCGCACTTGCGGGGCGTCGTCGTCGCCAACCACAACATGGTCGAGCAAGGCATCCTCGAGCACCCAACGATGCGCGCCACACTCGCCCGCCTCGGCTTCGCCCAGATCTGGGTCGTGCCCTACCTCGACGCCACCTTCAACTTCAACCAGGGCGCCGGAGAACGGTTCCAACACGTCGCGAACGCCCTCGCCGAGGCCTCCGGCTACGATGAGCTGTCCCGCGTGCCCGTCGTGCCGCTCGGCCACTCCGCCTGCGCCACCTTCCCGTGGAACTTCGCCGCCTGGGCTCCGGAGCGCACCCTCGCGCTCATCTCCTACAAGGGCGACGCCCCGCGCACCACGCTCACCGGCAACGGTCGCAAGAGCATCGACTGGGGCGAGCGCTCCATCGCCGGCATCCCCGCGCTCATGGTCATGGGCCAATACGAATGGTGGGAGGACCGCCTCGCTCCCGCCTTCGACTTCGTGGCCGCGCACCCCGATTGCCCCGTCGCCGTGCTTGCCGACGCCGGCCGCGGACACTTCGACTTCTCCGACCGCACCGTCGCCTTCCTCGCCCGCTTCATCGAAAAAGCCGCCGCCGCCCGTCTCCCCGTCGACGACTCCGGAAAACTCGTGCCAGTCGACCCTCGCGCCGGCTGGCGCGTGGACCGCTGGCGCATGGACGCCCCGCCCACCGCGCCCGCCGCGCCGCATGCCGACTACGCCGGCGATCCGCGCCACGCCTTCTGGTGTTTCGACGAAGAGATGGCCCGCGCCACCGAGGCCATCTACGCCGAGCAACGCGGCAAACTCCCGCAACTGCTCTCCGTGACCGACGGCCGGCAGCCCATCGAAAAAGGCAACGGCGAGCCGGTCACGCCGCGTTTTCTCCCCGACGAGGACGGGCTCACGTTTCGTCTGAAAACCGCCTTCCTCGACACCATCCCGTCCGGTTCGTCGAAGGCAACCCTCTGGACCGGCCTCCCCGCCGGCGCCCCGCTCGGCCACGCCGTCGGCGGCGGTCCCATCACGCTCTCCCGCGTCGTCGGCCCCTTCGTCCAGATCGGCCCCGAGACCTTCCGCGTTCGATATGGACGCGCCGAACACACCGTCGATCGTCGCAACAACGACCTCTGGATCGTCGCCGCCCATCCCGGGGACGAGCGCCATCGCGCCATCGTGCAGCAGGCTCACGTCCGTGTGGCCCCCTCCTCCGAGGGAGCGCCGCAGATGATCGAGTTCCCCGCCCTTGCCGACCAGCCCGCGGGCACGGCCTCGCTCCGCCTCTCCGCCACGTCGTCCGCGGGTTTGCCCGTCGAATATTACGTGCTCGAAGGACCGGCGGAGGTGGAAGGCGACACCCTGCGTTTCACCCCCATCCCGCCGGGCACGAAACTTCCGATCAAGGTCACCGTCGTCGCGTGGCAGTTCGGCCGCTTCGCCGAGCCCCGCGTGCGCGCCGCCGAGCGTGTGGAACGAGGCTTCCAACTTTTCCCCGCCGTGCCGACGCGTTGACCCCATAATAACCCTCCCGCCTTCCCATTCTCCTCCCCCCGGTCCAAGCCTAGCCCAGGATCTCCAGCAGGCGCGCGAACAACCGGTTCACCGTGGACTGGTTGTCCTTCACGAGGTCTTTGAATTTCGCGAAGTCGATGCCCTCGCCCATCAGCCCGTTGGCATAGTTGTCCACGATCGCGAGCGAGTTGTAGTTCAGGCCCAGCTCGGTGCACAGGTCGGCTTCGTGCGCGAGCGTCATGCCCACCACATCGCCCCAATCCTTGATGACACGGATCTCGGCCTTGGTCTCGAAACGCGGACCACGCATCTGCACATAAACTTTGCCCGTCTCTATGACGAAATCGAACGCGAGCTTTTCCACGATGAGCGGCACGAGGTTGTTCGCGATACCCGGAGCCCCGCCTTTCAACTCATCGTCGAAGTAAGTCGCCGGCCCTTGCTGCAACGCGACGTAGTCGCCGCACGACACCAGCGATCCCGGCGGCAGTCCGGGCTTGAGCGAACCCACCGAGTTCAACGACACGACATCGTGGAACCCCAGATCGGCCAGCGCGCGAATGTTTGCCCGATAATTGATCGCGTGCGGCGGCAGCGGCGTCCCGAAGCCATGCCGGTTGAGCAACACATGGTCACCGCGCGACTTATACGTGACGACACCGTATTTAGTCTCGACGCTGCGCACCTCCCAAGCCGAGAACAGCGGGGAATTGACAATGCTAGTCCCACTGATGAAGGCGATTTTCATGGCGCGACTCACGCGACCGACCACCTCGTTGACAACGCGAAAACGCGCCCCGGTTGCCCGAATCACCCTGGTTGCGGCGGCGACGTTCCTGGCCTTTGGCGCAGCCGGTTGCTCGACCCCCGGCCCCACCCACGCCTACTTGGCAAGCCGCGCCGAGGACCCGATTATCGACCTGCTACCGGACACGCCCAGCGCCGAAGTCCCCACCTACCTCGAATCGGTCAACGAACTCTACGGCATCGCTTACGACCCGTTTACCGACCATATTTTCATCAGAAGTTTCCCGGGGGACTACATTCGGGTGATCGACCGGCCGGCGAAGAAGATCAAACGCGGCTTCTTGGTGAAAGGTCTGCCCCCCGGGCCTGGTGATCTCACTATACGATCCAGCGACCGCCATCTCTTTTTCGCTCATCCGAAACGGCCCGAGGTCGTCGAAACCACCCTCTACGGTGAAATTGTGCGCACCATCACGCTGGAAGACACCAAAAACCCGCCCTCCGGAATCGCCTACGACCAGAAAAACGACCGCCTGCTCATTCTCCAAAGCGGCTCCCCCGTCCGCGTGGATACCTACACGCTTTCCGGCCAACGCCTCGACGGCGTGGTTCTTGACCACGATGTCCGCCAAGTGTCCCTCGCCTACGACTCGGACAAAGCCGAGTTCTACGCCCCGCTGCGTGGCCAGGCCGCAGTGGGTATTTTCAATCTTCAAGGCCATCTCCTGCGCACCCTCGCCAACCCAAGCGCCGACAACTTCGACTACGTTGATGTTGGCCAACGCTCCTTGCTTCGGCTCTTCTGACCGCGTTTTTCTAATGGGGAAGCAAAGCCTCGATCCGCATGGCCAGCTCCATATCCTTGGACGTGACCTTGTCCCCGGCATCATGCGTGGTCAGGCGAATGACGACTCGATTGTAACTGTTGGTCCATTCCGGGTGATGGTTGAGCGCATCGGCCTCGAAGCCCGCCTTTAACATGAAGGCCAGCGCCTCGCGGAAATTGGCGAATTTAAGCGTCTTCACGAGTGCGTCGTGTTCATGGCCCCAACCGGGCAAGTGCTCCAGCGCATGCTGGATATCGAAGGGGTGCATGGGTTCGATTTTCATACTGTAACGAATGTGCAGACTTGGAATTTCGTCAACGCACCGGACCGCGAAGGCGGCTTGTCAAAGCCCACGGGCGCGCCCTAACTCTCCCCTCCTCCTATGCCCGTCCCGCCCGCTCAGATTCCTAACCACGTTGCCATCATCATGGACGGAAACGGTCGCTGGGCGAAACAGCGCGGACTCCCTCGCATCGAGGGGCACCGCCGTGGCGTGGAAACCGTTCGCAGCATCATCGATGGTGCCAAGGAGCAGGGTATCCGATACCTCACGCTTTACGCCTTCTCGGTCGAAAACTGGAAGCGCCCCCAGGAAGAAGTCGGCGCGCTCATGTCGCTGCTTGAGTATTTCTTAAAACGCGAAGTCGCGACCTTGGTTAAAAATCGGGTTCGCCTCCTCACCATCGGGCGCACGCAGGACTTGCCCGAGGTCGTCCGCCGCCAGCTCGACATCGCCATCGCGGCCACCTCGCATTTCACCGAGCACACCCTCGTCCTCGCGCTCAACTACGGCTCGCGCACCGAAGTGGTGGATGCCGCCCGCGCCTACGCGGCCGCGATCGCCGCCGGCAAAATCAGTCCCAACGACAGTTCATGGGAAACCTTTTCCCGCCACCTCTACACCGCCGACCTGCCTGATCCCGATTTGGTGATTCGCACCTCGGGTGAATACCGCGTGAGCAACTTCCTGCTGCTCCAGGCCGCCTACGCCGAGTTCGTTTACACGCCCGTCCTTTGGCCTGACTTCACCAAGGCGGACCTCGCCGCCGCCATCGAAGCCTACTCAAAACGCGAACGTCGTTTCGGCCAGACCAGCGAGCAACTCAAACCGGCGATCGGCAGGTAGGAGCCCATTTATGGGCGATAATCAGTCGTCCGCCCTCACTCATCTACATCGCCCATAAATGGGCTTCGACCTTTTCGACCCAACACCCTCCTCAACCGTGGCCAAACGCATCTTCAGCACCGTCCTCCTCTGGCTCATCATTCTCGGTGTGATGTATTTCTTCCAAGCGCGAGGCGGCATCGTGCTTCTCGTTCTCGTGAGCACGCTCACCCAGCGTGAGTTTTATCAAATGGTCGTGCGCATGGGGCACACGCCCTTCGCCCGGCTCGGGCTGCTCTTCGGCGCCGCGATCACGCTTTCGCCGGTCCTCGTCGAACACCACGCGTTGCTCACCCCGGAAAATCTGCTCGCGGCGGCGGCCGTCGCCTTCGCCGTCCGCATCGTCGGCGAACGCAACCCCGAGAACCGCGTCGAGTCGCTCGGCTGGACGCTCTTCGGCCTGGTTTACGTGCCGTTCATGCTCCAATTCCTTGTGCGCGTCCTGCTGATCGAGGGCCCGCACGCGCACACCGGACTCGCGCTCGCACTGTGGTTGATCGCCGTCTCCAAGTTTTGCGACGTCGGCGCGCTCCTCTGCGGCATGGCCTTCGGCAAACACAAGATGGCCCCCATCATCAGCCCCAAGAAAACCTGGGAGGGCGCCATCGGCGGACTGCTCACCTCGGCCGCGCTCGGCGCCGGCATCGTGTATGCGTTTGGCCAATACTTTCCGTCCGCCCTCACGCCGCTGCTCGCTGCCGCCATCGCCTTGCCCATCGCGGGGCTTGGCATTGTTTCCGATCTCGTGGAATCCGTGATCAAGCGTCGCGCCAACACCAAGGATTCCGGCGCAACCATCCCCGGCATCGGCGGCATGTTCGACCTGTCCGACAGCCTCATCCTCACGTCGCCCGCCGGTTTCCTGATCTTCAGCCTGCTGTAAAATCGTTCTCGTTCTCGTCCTCTTACTCGTTCTCCTCTGCATTGAGAACCCTGTGGGAGAACGAGAACGAGTAAGAGAACGAGAACGATGACCACACCCGCCAATCCCCAAGCCCGCAAACGCGTCGTCCTGCTCGGAGCCACCGGCTCCATCGGTGAAAACACCCTGCGCGTCATCGCCGCGCACCCCGACAAGCTCGAACTCGTCGCCATCGCCGCGCGCGGCAACTGGGAAAAACTCGCCGCCATCGCGAAAAAATTTCGCGTCCCCCACGTAGGCCTGTTCGACGACGCCGCGTTCGCCGCCGCCCGCACCTCCGGCGCCTTTTCCGCCGGCACCCAATTTCACGCCGGCCTCTCCGGCCTGACCGATCTCGCCCGCCTGCCCGAGGCCGACACCGTCCTCGTCGCCGTCGTGGGCACCACCGGACTCGAACCCGCGCTCGCCGCATTGGCCGCCGGCAAAAACCTCGCGCTCGCCTCCAAGGAAATTCTCGTCCTCGCCGGTAAATTCGTGATGGCCGCCGCCCGCGCCAGCGGCGCGCAACTCCTGCCCGTGGACAGCGAGCACAACGCCGTTTTCCAGTGCCTTCAGGGCCATTCCTCGTCCGACATCGCGCGCATCACGCTGACCGCCAGCGGTGGAGCGTTTCGTGATTGGTCGCCCGAGCGTCTCGCCCACGTCACGCCCGCCGACGCGACCAAACACCCCAACTGGTCGATGGGGCCCAAAATCACCGTCGATTCCGCCACGCTCGCCAACAAGGGCCTCGAGCTCATCGAGGCGCAGCAACTCTTCGGTCTGCGCGCCGACCAGTGCCATGCCGTCATCCACCCGCAAAGCATCGTCCACGCCCTCGTCGGTTTCACCGACGGCTCGACGCTCGCGCAGCTTTGCCCGCCGTCGATGACCTTCCCCATTCAGCACGCGTTGCTCTACCCGGCGCGCTCCAACGGAGTTGAAGCGCCTCTCGACTTCACCCGTCTCATGTCGCTCGAATTCCGCCCGATCGACGAAGCCCGATTCCCGATGCTGCGCCTCGCCCGCGAAGTCATGCACGCCGGCGGCACCGCCCCGGCGATTTACAATGCGGCCAACGAAATCGCCGTCGCCTCGTTCCTCGACGGACGCCTGCCGTTCCTTGCGATTTCGCAAGTCGTGGAGCAGACTCTGCAATCGCTCGATTCTTTTGAACCTACCGATCTGGCGGCAGTCCTAACACTGGACGCCGAGGCGCGTCGTATCGCCGCCAGTCAGCTTAGGACGCTCGCCTCCACCCACTCTCTCTGATGGATATTTTCACGACTCTCTTCTCCAGCGCCTGGTCGGTTTTGATGATCGCCGTGTTTTTCGGCGGTTCGATCTTCGTCCACGAACTCGGACACTTCCTCGCCGCCCGGCGTCGCGGCGTGGTCGTGGAGCGTTTCTCCATCGGATTCGGCCCGAAGATCTTTTCGTGGAAGGGCAAAGACGGCGTCGAATACCGCCTTTCCTGGCTTCCTCTCGGCGGCTACGTCGCCCTCCCCCAACTCGCCGATATGCGAGGAATCGAGGGAAACTCCACAACCGATCTGCAACGCCTGCCCCCGCCCAATTACACGACCAAGATGATCGTGTTCGGCGCCGGCGCGTTCTTTAACATCCTCTTCGCCTTCGCCCTCGCCTGCGTCATTTGGGGAGTGGGACTGCCCACGAGCAGCGATCAAGCCACCACCCGCATCGGCTACGTTGCCGACAAAGTCATCACCTCGGATGGCACCCCGGTCACCAGCCCTGCCGCCGAAGCCGGCCTCCGCATTGGCGACACCGTCCGCGCCATCGATGGCAATAAAACCGAAACCTGGCAGGAACTGATGCAGGTTCTCCTCACCAGTGCCGGCCGCACCTCCGACGGACGCCGCCGCGAAGCCATTTTCACCCTCGAACGCGAGGGCCAGATCCTCAACGTCACCGTTTATCCCGTTCTCGCCGGCAACGACAAGGATCGCCGCGTTGGCATCGCTCCGGGCTACGAACTGATCGTCCAGGATGCAGCCACGGGAAGCATCGCCGCCGCAGCCGGTTTTAAGCCGCAAGACCGGCTCGTTTCCCTCAACGGCACCCCCATTCTCAACATCCAGACCTATGGTGAGATCCTCACCAAAAACACCGGCGAAATCAGCGCCGTTGTTAAGCGCGGCGATAGCACGGTGAGCTTGGCAATTCCCTCCCGCGCCAACGCCAAGGATGCCGCCGATCTCGGACTCGATCTCTCAACCGAGTCCACCCTCACCTATCCTAATCCGTTCAAGCAGATCGGTGACACCGCGGCCATGACCTACCGCACGTTCTCAAGCCTGATCAACCCGCACTCCGACGTCGGCATCTCCAAGCTCAGCGGCCCGGTCGGCATTGCCCGCGTATTCCACATGGCCGCGCAAGCCGACATCCGCTACGTCCTTTGGTTTACGATCCTGGTCAACGTGAACCTCGCTATCTTCAACCTCCTGCCCATCCCGGTGCTCGATGGCGGACACATGCTCTTCGCCACGATCGGCAAACTCCGTGGCCGTTCGCTGCCGTCCGAGTTCATCGCCACGACCCAAAGCGTGTTCATGGTCATCCTGTTTTCGATGATGATCTACGTCACCTTCTTCGACGGCCGCCGCTGGTTGCGCGACGCCGCAGCCGAACGCCCAAAACCTGCCGCCACTGCGCCGGTCGCAGCTCCCGCCGCCAAGTAGTTCGTGCGCCAAGGGCATTCTAATGAAACCCCGTCCGCAGCAGGGTTTGACATTGGTCATTGGCCATTGGTCATTGGTCATTTCCCAATGTCCTACTGCGCCTCCCGCTTCCACACCGTCCGTCGCAACACGCTTGAGGTAAAGGTCGGCCACGTCGGCGTCGGCGGTGGAAACCCCGTCCGAGTCCAGTCGATGACCACCAGCGACACGCAGGACGTCGCCGCCACGGTGAAGCAGTCCATCGCGCTCGCCGAGGTCGGTTGCGAGATCATCCGCATCACGGCGCCCAACGTGCCCGCCGCCAAGTGCCTCAAGGACATCCGCGCCCAATTCACCGCCGCCGGCTTCGGGCACATCCCGCTCGTGGCCGACATCCACTTCCTCCCCGCCGCCGCCATGGAGGCCGTCGAGCACGTCGAAAAAGTCCGCGTCAACCCGGGCAACTACGCCGACAAAAAGAAATTCGCCGTCAAAGAGTATTCGGACTCCGACTACGACCGCGAACTCCAGCGCCTCCACGAATCCTTCTCGCCGCTCGTCCTGCGCGCCAAGGCCCTCGGACGCTCGCTGCGCATCGGCACCAATCACGGCTCGCTTTCCGACCGCATCATGAACCGCTACGGCGACACTCCCCTCGGCATGGTGGAGAGCGCCCTGGAGTTCCTCCGCATCGGCGAGAGCCACGGCTTCAATCAGATGATCCTCTCGATGAAGTCCTCCAACCCGAAGGTCATGATCGAGGCCTATCGTCTGCTGGTGGAGCACATGAACCGCGCCGGCATGAGCTACCCGCTCCACCTCGGCGTCACCGAAGCGGGCGACGGCGAGGACGGTCGCATCAAGAGCGCCATCGGCATCGGCAGCCTGCTCTACGACGGCCTCGGCGACACCATCCGCGTTTCCCTCACCGAAGACAGCGTTTACGAGGTTCCCGTCGCTCAAGCTCTCGTGAAAAAGGCCATGTCGCTGTGGCAACCCGCCGTAGCGCACACCGCTTCTCCGTTCGCACGGTTCGCATCCACGGTCGATGCCGTTGACCCGTTTCACTTCAACCGCCGCCCGACCCAGTCGCTAGCCCTCTCGCCCACCGCCTTGGTCGGCCCCGAGCAACCACCCCGCGTCATCGTGCGCGTGCCCTCGGTCGAGGCTCTGCCCGAAGTCGCCGCACAACTCGCCTTCACTCGCCTCGCCGACACGCCCGCCGAAGGCCTGCTTATTCCAATCTCCTCCACCAGCGACCTCCAATCTGCCTCCGACCATTGGTCAATGGCCACTGGTCATTGGCCATTGCCGGCAACGGCCCCCTTCGCCGTCTTCGACCTCCCGCCCACCCTTTCGGCTCACGACGTCGTTGCCGCCACCGCCCACCTTCCCGCCGGCTCCGTCTTCCTCCGCGCGTTTGGTGCCGACGATGTCGAAGCTCTCTTGGCTTTCGTCCAGTTCACACGGGCCCACGGCCACACCCTCGCCGTCGCCACGACTGCCTGCGATCTCACCGCGCTCGCACCTGCGCTGCCGGCTCTCGGTGATGATCGCCTGATTTTCACGCTCTCTCATCCGGCCGCCTCCGTCGCCGGCGTCAACGCCCACCCCACCGGCGCCTATCGTGCGCTCGTCGAACAACTCCGTCTCGCCGGCTCGCGCGCGCCGCTCTGGATCCGTAACACCTCCACCACTACGGTAAACGGCGATCCGTCGTTCCTCTCACGACTCCTCGATTCAGCCATCCTCACCGGCACCCTTCTCTGCGACGGCCTTGGCGATCTCGTCTCCATCGAGACCGAGCCCGACGCATCGCGCGCCACCAAGGTTGCCTACAACGTCCTCCAAGGCGCCGGCGCCCGCATTTCCAAAACCGAGTTCGTCGCCTGCCCTTCCTGCGGCCGCACGCTTTTCGATCTGCAGACAACCACCCAGCGCATCCGCGCGCAGACCGGCCACCTCAAGGGCGTGAAACTCGCCATCATGGGCTGCATCGTGAACGGCCCCGGCGAGATGGCCGACGCCGATTTCGGCTACGTCGGCGGCGCCCCGGGAAAGATCAATCTCTACGTCGGCAAAACCTGCGTTCAATACAACATCCCCCAGGCCGAAGCCGACGCCCGACTTATTTCGCTCATCAAAGAACACGGAAAATGGGTCGATCCCAAGCCCGTCACAGTCGCGTAACGCAACTGTCACCGGCGCGCCCAAAACGCTTCGCACCGTCAAGCCCCCTCCGCCTCTTTTTTCAATTTTGAGCCGCCGCCCTAGGGGAAATGTCCTGCGTAATATCCCGGGCCCTACACCGATGCAGTCCACTTGCCCCAACCCTTGATTCAGAGTTTTTTTGGCAACCAAAAAACAAAAATACTTATCCGCAAAAACCATGTGAATAACTTGTCGGAAAGTTGCTCTTGAAACCCTTTTCCGCTTCACCGTTATTCGCTCCCCGCTTCACTTCAACCGGTCCCTCCGGCGGTTCTTTAACACGTCCTTTACGAGTCTCCTCCGGCCCCCCCTCGCCACCGCGAGAACATGCCCTTATCCAATAACCACTTAGAGATTAATTGGCTTGCCCCGATTCCCTGATGGTTCTCCCTCCCTTTTTCCCTCTCCTTCGGTGCCCGACTTTTCTCGTGACGACGTGCCTCTGACCGCCCTCGGATCGCCTAGTGTGAATAATCTCCAGTCCCGCACCTCTTCGTCCTTTGTCCATGTCTCCAGTCGTCACCTCTCCGAGCCTTTGGGAAACCGTCAAAAGCGATTTCAAAGGACTCTTCCCTGAGGACGTTTATCAGCTCTGGTTCGAGCCAATCACCTGTATCGAGGCATCGGAGGACACCCTGACCCTCGGCGTGCCGAATGACTTCGCTGCGATCTGGATCAACGACAACTACCTCGACCTGATCGTCCAGCGCCTTCGGCTCACCTCCGGCCGGATGATCACGGTCAAACTCAAGAAATCCGGTTCCACCACTGGAGCCGGGACGTCCCCGTCCCGGACGTCCGAATCCGACTCCGTCGCCGTTCCCCGCGCCAAGCCCTCCACCCCCAAGCGCACCACCCGTTACGACGAAAAAGGCACCGCCTACGTCGGCTCGCTAAACCCGCGCAACACCTTCGAGACCTTTGTCGTCGGCTCCAACAACCAGATGGCGCACGCCGCTGCCATGGCCGTCGCCCAGTCTCCCGCTCAGGCCTACAATCCCCTCTTCCTCTACGGCGACACCGGCCTCGGCAAGACGCACCTGATGCATGCCATCGGCCACGCGATCCTCCGCGCCAAGCCCGACACCAAGGTCGCCTACCTCTCCACGGAAAAATTCACTAACGAGTTCATTCAGGCGCTCCAAGAGAACCAGCTCGCCAAGTTCCGCCAGCGCTACCGCAGCGTGGATATCTTGTTGGTGGACGACGTGCAATTCCTTGCCGGCAAAGAGCGCATCCAGGAAGAGTTCTTCCACACCTTCAACGACCTCTTCGAGTCCGGTAAGCAGATCATCCTCTCCAGCGACCGCCGCGCCGCCGAGATTCAGAAACTCGAAGCCCGCCTCGTTTCCCGCTTTGAATGGGGACTCCCCGCCGACATTCAGGCGCCCGATTACGAGACCCGCCTCGCCATTCTCCGCACCAAGGCCGCGACCCTGAAGTTCAACATCCCCGCCGATGTCGCCAACTTCATCGCGCAGAACATCGCCAAGAACATCCGTCGCCTCGAAGGCGCTCTCATCAAGGTGGCCAGCTACGCCACCCTCACCGGCAAGCCCATCGACATGGCTGCGACCGAGATGCTCCTCCAGGACGTGCTCATGGAGCAGGCGCAGAACCAACTCACGATCGAGATCATCCAAAAACGCGTGGCCGATCACTACCAGATCCGTCACAGCGACATGACGAGCAAGCGCCGTCCCAACAACATCGCCATCCCCCGCCAGATCGCGATGTATCTCACCCGCTCGCTGACCAAGCATTCCCTTCAGGAAATCGGCGAAGCCTTCGGTGGCCGTGACCACGGCACCGTTATCCACGCCTGCAAATCCGTGGATAACATGCTCGAGCAGGACACCACCGCCCGTGGTGCCATCGAGTTCCTCCGCACCCAACTCAGCCGGTAAGCCCCGCATGCGCGGCGAGTTGAGAGTTGAAGGTTGAGAGTTGAGAGTTTCATTCGGACCAACCGGCCCCTAGCCTGTCCCTCAACTTTCAACTCTCATCTCTCAACTTTCCTCCATGTCTCTCACACCCGAACAAGCCGCCACCGTCTCCAGCTGGGTCGCCGCCGGAGACAACCTCTCCACGATCCAGAAAAAACTCCGTGAGCAGTTCAGCGTCGCGCTCACCTACATGGACGTCCGCTTCCTCGTGGATGACCTGAATCTCCAGCTCAAAGACGCGCCCAAGAAGGTCGACGCAAGCGACGTGACCAAGACCCAGCCCAAGCCGGCGCCCGCCGCTGCAGGCAACGACGACTTGCCTCCCGGCGAAGACGATCTCGCCGACGAAGCCCTCCCGCCTGCCGGCAGTGGTCGCGTGATTCTCGACGTGGATAGCGTCACCCTCATCCCTGGGGCGATCGCCAGCGGTAAAGTCACTTTCAGCGACGGCGTGACCGGCAAGTGGATCATCGACCACCAAGGCCGCCCCGGTTTCACCGAAATCAGCCAACCCGGCTATCGTCCGACTCCTGAAGACGCCAAGTCCTTCATGAACCAGCTCGAAGCCGAGCTCCAGCGCCGCGGTCTGTAAGGCCTGTATCAAACAGGATCATCCGCACTGGAGACCCGACGACCCGTCGGGTCTTTTTATTTCTCGCGCCCCTTGAGCCGATCGATCACCTCGCGCTCAAACACGTCGTAAACGACGCTACGCCGGTTCATATAAACGCACTCGATTACCTTGCCCTCGCGGTAACGGAAGATCGCCCGAAACGGCCCAACCCTCAGCCGATAGAACCCGTTGAGATCATCGCCCAGCGCCTTGATGTCGCCCTGCTCCTTTCTCAGCAGCATAAGCGCACGTTTCGTTTCACGCCGGTAGGTCATCCCTAATTCGGCGTAGAAAGCCTGCACCTGCGGCCAAACATCGACCACGTAGTCCATCAGTCCGGGAGATCCTCAACACGGATAACCTTGTCGCGCCCCACCCCCGCCTCCGCATCGCGGATTGCCTTCATCGCCTTCGGATCGGCCAGAATTTCCATCGTCTCCAACAACCCCGTGAGCTGCTCCTCACCCAACACGTAGGCCACCGTCTTGTCATGCCGCGTGATGGTCGCCATCCGCCCGCTCTCGACCGTGCGCACCAACTGCGCCATGCTGCGCTGCGCCTCCTTAACAGTATATACCGTTTTCATCGTGAAAAGGCATACACCTGCCCTCCCTGGCGCGCAAGCACCTCGTCACTTTTAACCCTGCAAACGCTTTCCCGGGACAGATTTTTCACCGGGAATAAGAACCGGCCCATTGCCCCATCGGCGGTTTCACGATCTTGTGTCCACGGATTTCCCCGTCCAATCCACCCATGAGCCCATCCATCCGCGTCACCGTCTGGGGCGAATTTCGCCACGAAAAGAAGAACCCCAAGGTCGCCGCCCTCTATCCTCAGGGCATGCACGAGACCATCGCCGGTTTCCTTCGCACCCACGCCGACTTCACCGTGCGCACCGCCTGGCTCGATCAGCCCGAGCATGGCCTCACCGACGCCATCCTCTCCGAAACCGACGTCCTTATCTGGTGGGGCCACATGGCTCACGGCGACGTGCAGGACGCCATCGTCACCCGAGTGCAGAAACGCGTGCTCGAAGGCATGGGCCTCATCGCCCTCCACTCCGCCCACTACGCGAAGATTTTCAAAGCCCTCCTCGGCACCACCTGCTCCCTCAAATGGCGCGAGGCCACCGACAAAGAGCGCCTCTGGAACATCAATCCCGCCCACCCCATCACGCAGGGCATCGGCGAATACTTCGAGATCCCGGCTGAAGAAATGTATGGTGAGCCTTTCGGCATCCCCGAGCCCGACCAATTGATCTTCATCTCCTGGTTCACCGGTGGCGAAGTGTTCCGCAGCGGCGCCACGTGGCAGCGCGGCAACGGACGCATTTTCTACTTCCGCCCCGGTCACGAGACCTACCCGACTTATCACCAAAAAGAGGTGCAACAGGTCATCACCAACGCGGTCCGCTGGGCCCGCGCCACCGTGTGCATCCCCGATGCCTGCCCCAACGCCAAGCCCCTCGAACCTCTCCCCGCCGACCCGGAAGCCGCGACACGCCCCACCGTCGGCCACAGGTAACTGCCCTTCGAATCGTTCTCGTTCTCATACTCTTACTCGTTCTCTCCTGACGAACGAGAACGAGTAAGAGAACGAGAACGAATCAAACCGCCCCAATGCCCACCCCCACCCGCAAGAAGCCCAAAGCCACCAAGGCCGCCCCCACCGTCCGTCTCGCCATCATCGGCACCGGCGGCATGGCCAACAACCACGCACAGCGCTTCAAGGACGTTCCCGGCTGCACGCTCGTCGCCTGCGTCGATGTGAACCGCGAACGCCTCGAAAAATTTGCCGCCGACCACGGCATTCCGAACGTCTTCGACTCCGTTGCCGCCCTCCTTGCCTGGAACCAGTTTGACGCGGTCTCCATCGTCACGCCCGACGCCTACCACGCCCCGCTGTCCATCGCCTGTCTCAAGGCTCGCAAACACGTCCTCTGCGAAAAACCCCTCGCGCTCAACTATGCCGACGCGAAGAAGATGGTCGCCGCCGCGAAGAAGGCCGGCGTCATCAACATGGTGAACCTGTCCTATCGCGACTGGCCCGCGATCCAGGCCGTGCAAGCCGTGGTCGCCGCCGGCAAGATCGGCGACATCCGCCACGTCGAGGCCAGCTACCTCCAATCCTGGCTCCCGAGCAAAGTCTGGGGCGACTGGCGCACCACACCGGCGTGGCTCTGGCGTCTTTCGACCCGGCACGGCAGCCGCGGCGTCCTCGGCGATATCGGCGTGCACATCGTCGATTTCGCCACGTTTCCGGCCGGCCCCATCAAGTCGGTTTACGGCAAGTTGAAGACCTTCGACAAAGCCAAGGGCAACCGCGTGGGCGAATACGTGCTCGATGCCAACGACTCCGCCGTGATGACCGTCGAGTTCGCCAACGGCGCCCTCGGCACCATCCATACCACCCGCTGGTCCGGCGGACACGCCAACCGCCTCTTCCTCAAGATATCCGGCGCCAAGGGCAGCATCGAAATCGACTCCGAACGCTCCACCACGAGCTACAAGCTCAGCGTCGGCGACGACCTCGACAAAGCCACGTGGACCGAAGTCCCCTGCAAGCCCACGCCCAACAACTACGCCCGCTTCATCAAGAGCATCCGCACCGGCAAGCAGGACCAGCCCGACTTCGCCCGCGGAGCCGCCGTGCAGAAGGTCCTCGACGCCGTCATTGCCTCCGACGCCAAAGGAAAACCGGTCAAAGTCTGACGCCTGATCTCATCGGTCGAATTTACCGAGTTCGTTGTAGCTGATAACCGACTTCACCTGGCCGACATACTCCGCCCCCTGCTCGGAGTAGTGCAACAACCCGTCGGCCAGCCGTTCGCCGTCGATCACCGCGCCCGCCCGCCTCAGTTGCGCGCGCAACTCCCGCAAGTCGCGGTAGCGGGCGTGCGTATTCAGATTGTGGACATAGGAGCGGATCGCCTCGCCCGGGTCGTCATATACCGCGACCTCGAACTCCTCGCCCGGCGCCCGCTCGCGCGGAACCATGCCCTCTCCCGCGTCATAAACCCGCATGCCGAAAAGATTGTTGCCGTGGCGCGCGAATCGCGACGTGCCCCAGCCCGACTCGATCGCCGCCTGCGCCACGACGAGCGACACCGGCACGACATCCACCCGCGCCAGCATCTCGCGCAACCACTCCCGGTTTATCTCGCGATCATCGTCGAACCCGTAACGCCGCGCGACCGCGCGCACGAAATTCCGCTGCACCGGCCCTACCGGCCTCCCCGTCGCCAAACCCGCGTCGATGATCAGCAGTCGTTCGCGCGTCAGCTCAATCTCGCGGTTCACTTTCCCCGCCATCGGCGCGACTCGCGAGATGAACAACGCCTTGCGTTCGGCGGGATCATCAATGGCACCAAAGTCGGGCAGATCCTCGAACTCGCCTAGCTTACTGGTCCCGATCACCGCCACGGTCGCGATCGCCCCCCACAATGCGAACTGTCTCCAACGACGCCGGGCGACATCGATCGCTCGGTGAAACCGGCTCCCTGTCGGGCCGGCGTCCGGTTGGAAAGCCGCGATCACGTCCCGGTTTTCTTGAGATGGAGGAAACATTTTCCTCCCGCCCAATACTCGATGTAGTTCGCGCTCGTCTGGATACGATCCGACCACACGCCCGGCTTGCGGCCGCCCGGCACGTTTTGCAACGCGACCCAGGTTTCCTCGCCATTGAACCACTTGCGGTAGGCCGCGCCCTTTTCCATGGAAATCTTTATCGTGATCTGCTCCCCGAGCTTGTCGGGCTGAAGCAACAAAAAGACATCGCCCTTCTCATCCACCTTCACATTCGAAAGTATCGCCGTGTCGAAAACCAGCGCCTCGTAAGGCCCAAACTTCTGCACTGCGGCGGCCTGTGCGGGCTTCTCCGCCGTCTGTGCCGACAAAAAAGGCGCGGATGAGACCGCGCCGATTAAAACCATCGTTGAAAGCAAACGATTGAGTTCCATGCCCGCCACACTGGCGAACACACCTCACCGAGGCAAGGCCGGCCTCCACGGCTCCATCAACCGCCACACCAGCTCCGTGCGCAGGTTCTCGGCCATCAGCAACGTGATGCCCTGGTCGATGCCGATCACATCAGTGCCCACCCAGCCGGTCTGCGGATTAAACGCATCGGCAAAACCGTAAGGCCCGTAGATTTTTTCGCCCCAACGCGTGTGCATTCCTCGCAACACCGCCGTGCAGTCCGTCGGCACAAACGGCAACGAACCCGCCGCCGCGCACGGCACCACCGTGCCATCGATGCGCGCATCAACCACTCCGCTCACCGGCGGCCCGCCCCAATCGACATAACCGGCCGCGCCGTCCGACGACGTGAGACCCCAGACATTTTCCTCGTAGCCGGGAAACCGCCCGCGCAGATCGAGGCAGAATTGTTTCTGCGCCCGCGTCGCCCCGCACGCGTTGGCAAAAAAATTCACGCCGCTCACGTCATCTTTGAACGCCCGCCAGTCCATCCACGCCTGCGGAAATTGATGAACGAACAACGGCGCATGATGCAGGAAGCGTTCGCCGGCATAACTCACCCACGGCTCACGTCGCCACGCCGACCATGTCGCGGCGGGTGCGCGCCGGGTCGCTCCATTCACCACGAACCACGTCATGCCGAAGTGCTCCGAAAACTGATCCCAGCTCCACGGCATAAAGCCGTTTTCAGGAGTCCAGCCATGCCGAATCCGTCCCGCTTCATCGAGCAGCCACGGCCAGTCCACCCGCGCCTCGATGGCCAGCGCGAGCTCCGCGACCGCACCGCCGAAATATCGTGCAGCCGACAATGCGCCAAACACCGCGATCGCCGTGTCGATGCTCGACGCCTCGCAGTTCCAGGCACGCACGCCGGTGCGCATGTCGACGAAGTGAAAGAAGAATCCGTGCTCGTGTTGCACATCGCGCCACAGCGTGCGCAACACGCGCTCGGCGCACGCGCGACACTCCGCCTGCGATTCCCAGCCGCGCTCCGCACCGATGGCGAGCGCGGTCAGCCCAAAGCCCACGGCCGCGATACTCGCCATGTCGCCAGGTTTGGACCCATCGGCCTTCGCCCGGTCAGGAATCAACCCGGTATGCGGATGCGCCGTGTCGAAAAAATACCGAAACGCCCGCCGGCTGAGGTCATCGAGAAAGAGATCGTCCGTCATGCTTGCACCAATGAGTCAAAGTTCCCCGTAGGCCGCGAGCTTGCTCGCGCTCCGAATGGTCCGCTCGCCCCCGAGCGCCGGAGCGCCTGCAAGCAGGCGGCCTACCCGATCCCCAACTCCCATTCATCCAATCCCCGTAGGCCGCGAGCTTGCTCGCGCTCCGATAAACGTAAATCTCACCTGCATGTTTCGCCCAAACCACGGCGATGAAGCGCTGCGTCGCCACCGCGCACACGTGGCCAACACATCGTATTTTCTCACGCTCTGCACCGCTGATCGTCGCACCGGTTGCATACACCGCATATTGCTCCGGCCCTTCACAACGAAATCACGGCCATCGAAAGCAGCGGCCACTGGCAACTGCGCGGTGCCGTGGTGATGCCCGATCACCTTCATTTGTTCGTCCGAGTAATCGGTCTCTTAGAAATTTCACGTTGTGTCGCCCGCCTGAAATCAAAGACGAAACATTCTCTCAACGCCAATGATCTCCGCTGGCAGGGAAACTTCTATGAGCACCGTCTGCGTGCCGACGATTCTGTCGAGTCAGTCCTTCGCTATCTTCACCTCAATCCGTATCGTGAGAACCTTGTTCTCATCACAGAAACTTGGCCTTGGTTCTGGCTCGGAAAAGAAGAGGCCGATTGGTTCGTCCCGCTCTTGGACGACAGCAAGCCGTTTCCCGAATGGATGCAATAACACCTCGGAGCGCCTGCAAGCAGGCTGCCTACCATAAACCATCCCCGTAGGCCGCGAGCTTGCTCGCGCTTCGCTTACCGTTCACCTGCTTTCCCAACCCGGAGCGCCTGCAAACGCAGCTCAACTCAGTAACGCCATAAATTCAGCTTCCGTGATCACCGGCACGCCGAGGCTCTTCGCTTTCTCCAACTTCGAACCCGCCTCCTCGCCCGCCAGCACGTAGTGAGTTTTGCGCGACACGCTTCCACTCACCTTGCCTCCGGCTGCTTCGATCAGCTCCGTCGCCTGCTCGCGCGATAACGTCGGCAACGTGCCGGTGAGCACCACCGTCTTGCCCGCCAACGCTCCGCCCGCCGCGCCTTCGGCGGGAGAGGTTGGCGTCACGCCGACCGCGATCAAATCGGCCACCAATGCACGATTGGCCTCATCGCTGAACCAAGTGCGCACCGCCTCGGCGGTTTTTTCGCCGAAGCCGTCGATTTGAACCAAGTCGTTGAGCGACGCCGCCGCCAGCGCTTCCAGCGAGCGGAAGCGCCGCGCCAGATCTTTGGCCGATGCCGCGCCCACCTGCGGAATACCGAGGCCGTGAATCACCCGCCACAGATCCGCCGTGCGTCGCGCGGCGATGCCGTTGACGAGATTCGTCGCCCACAACTCGCCGGACTTTTTCAGCGGCAGCAAATCCTCCACTTTCAAACGAAACAGATCGGGGATCGTTTTGATGAGTCCGCGCGTAAGCAACAGATCCACGATTTCCTCGCCGAGCCCGTCGATATCGAGACTGGCCTTGGACGCAAAGTGCTCGATCTTGCGGCGCACTTTTTCGGGACACGCCGGATTCACGCACATCCATTTTACGCCGCCCGGTTCGCGCACGAGCGGCGAACCGCAGGCCGGACACTCGCTCGGGAAAACATACGGCACGCTGTCCGCCGGTCGTTTTTCCAAGATCACGCTCACGACGGCGGGGATGATCTCGCCAGCTTTTTCAACGAGCACCGTGTCGCCCACGCGCACGTCCTTGCGCGCGATTTCATCGGCGTTGTGCAGCGTGGCGCGTTTCACCGTGGTGCCAGCGAGCAACACCGGCTCCAGCTCGGCCACCGGAGTGACCGCACCCGTGCGACCGACCTGCACGGAGATCGCACGAATGCGGGTCTCGGCCCGGTCCGGGGCAAACTTGTAGGCGCAGGCCCAACGCGGCGAGAGCTTGCGAGCGGCCTGACCCGCGCCGCGATAGCCGACCACGGCCTGCTGTGAAAACAAATCAAGCTTCACCACGGCGCCATCCGTCGCGAACGGAAACCCGCGACGCAGCGCATCCAGTTCGCCGATGGCCGCCCAGACCGCATCAATGCCGCGCACCATCCAGAATTTATTCTCCACGGGCAGCCCCCACGCGCGGAGTTGCGCCTGAAACGACGATTGCGAATTAAAAGCCTCGGAGACTGGTTCGCAGGCACCGAGACCATAAACCACGATCTCCAGCCGGCGCGTGGCGACGAATTTCGAATCAAGCTGCTTGAGTGTGCCGGCGGCCAAGTTGCGCGGGTTGGCGTAGAGCGCCTCGCCGGCTTCGTCTTGGAGCTGGTTGATGCGACGGAATTCCTCGTCGCGCAGAAAAACCTCTCCACGGATCTCGATCAAATCGGGCAGCGGAGGCGCGAGCAGGTCATCGGCCGGTTTCAAGGTGTGCGGCAGCCCACGGATGGTGCGCACGTTGGCCGTGACATCATCGCCTTCCTCACCGTCGCCACGAGTGACCGCACGCGTGAGCTTTCCCTTTTCGTAAGTGAGGCTGACCGCGACTCCGTCGATCTTCGGCTCAACCGTGTAGCCGAGATCATTGGTGCCAAGGGCCTTGACGAGGCGCGCGTGAAATTCACGCAGCTCCGTTTCGTCGTAGGTGTTGTCCAGCGTGGTCATCGCCAGGCGATGTTTCACGCGCGCGAAGCCTTCGGTGCGGTCGTCGCCCACGCGCTGGGTCGGCGAATCCACGAGGGCAAACTCCGAAAACTGCGCCTCCAGACCGGCCAGCTCCTTTTTCAGCGCGTCGTAGTCGAAGTCGGTGATCTCCGGCTGGGCCTGCCGATAGTAACGCTCGTCGTGACGGGCGATTTCGGCGCGAAGATGGGCGATGCGGGCGTGGGCCTCGGCGGACGTCATGGTGCAACTTCAGTTGGCACCGGTGCGGGTGATTTTTCAACTCGTTGCTTGCGCGTAAAGAGCGGCATTTCCAGCAACCGCCGATACCAGCCCCAGAGTTGGTAGAGCGATACGGCCAAACACGCGCCCAACGTGTCAGCCACCCAATCGGCGATCTCCACGCTGCGTCCGGGGGTAAAGCTCTGCCGGATTTCGTCCGCCATGCCGTAGGCCGAGGTCAGCAGAATCGCCATCCACACATAACGACGGCGCCGAAAAGAGCGGCCAACCAACGTGGCGATCAACCCGAACACCAAGCCGTGGGCCACTTTGTCGAAATTCACAATGCCTGGTCCGGCGACATGACTCTGCCCTGAGGCGAAAAACACGGTCGCCGCCACCGCCACCGCCCATAGCCAATGTCCGGCCGGTTTACGTGGAGCCGGTGCGGGCAATGGAACGGGTTGGCCTGGGCTGGAAGTGGACATAAAAAAGCCTCACGCGGGGTGAGGCTCATTGAAAACCGGGGAAAATGGTCGGGATGGTGAGATTCGAACTCACGACCTCTTGCACCCCATGCAAGCGCGCTACCAGGCTACGCTACATCCCGACTAAGGAGGGGTCAGGAAGCCGGACGCCCGCGCCGGAAGCAAGCGGTTTTTTCATCTTCATACTGCTTCGCATCCGGCCGACCGAACCACGCTCCGTCAGCGATCGATTCTCACCACCTTGCCTGAACGAGCGACCACCGAGAAACGGGGCAGCCATCGGCTGCTCCTCGGCGATGGTGTCTGCCAGCGTGCGCAGATACGGCACCGCCTTGAGAATATCCCCATCGATATCGACGTAGCCGTAAAGCGTGCCGTCCAGTTCCAATTGCGAAGTGACTGCGGCGAAGTGGCTGCTGCGTTCTTTGGCGGATACAAGTGCGACCGAGTCGGCTCGGGACGCTTGGGGCTGAGTGACAGGTTTCGGTTTGCAGCCTGCGAACAACATCGCGAAGGCCAACACACCGGCAACGGCGAGTGTAGGTTTCATCGCCCCAAACAGCGGCCGAAACGATTTACGAGCGCCTATCGCGTTCCACTTCAATCAACTCGACATCGAGCGGTCGCCCCGTCCTCTTATCGCAAATTAAAATCCGTGCTTAATTTCAAAAGATCGCCCCCTGAAACAAACAAGCCGATTGGCAAATATAACACCGTTTCATCCAGCAAAACGCAATAACACTGGTGGGCAAAAATATGGACGCTGATTTCACGCGACAACGGAGAAACCTCATCGCTCTGAGTGTAGCACTGACGATTCTCTACCTACTGGATGCTCACCTTACTTCGATCAACCTTCTCGGTAATACGTTTGATCTCAAGAACCCGAAGGCCGTCTACACTATTCTTTGGATTGGCTGGATCTACTTTCTCTACCGATTCTTCGTTCATGCGCGAGAGTCGGTGCCGCCGAGTTACGGATCGCGACTTCAGGGTCGGATTCTTCCCGCTCTCGCCGCTGCGGGAGAGCCGCGGATACTCGCGATTCTTAGAGCGGCTGGGAAGTTCGAGACAGCCTTCTCTGCCGAGCATGTGGAGCTTCGCGCGATGAGCGTGCAAAAGTATGGTTGGTCTGGTATGCGGTATCATTACACGTTTGGTGGTCGCCTGTCCTGGCTCGATAAAGAAGGCGTTTGGAGCGACGTAGAGATAAAGCGAGGCGTCGTTTTGCCATTAGCCTTGTCAGTCTGGATTCGTGTGAGGTCCGAATTGGTGGAGTTATTTCTTACACCGCATTTTTCCAATTTTTATCTACCGTATTTCATCGCTGCCGTTCCGATGATTGTCGGCTGGTGGCGTTGGCTCGGATAGACAAATGTGATAGCCAGAATACAAAAGCCCAACCAAGCGCTAGAGCCAACGACCCTATCTGTCACGTTCCGTGCTTTCGCAGGCTCGCGCCGGCTGCGGTCGCGGCTCATCTATAATGTCTAGCCAAAGGATGCACCCGGCGCTCCAAAGTGTAGCTCATCGTCCATGGCCGCTCCCACGCGGCGAGTGGCGATGGCGGCAGTCCTGGCTTGACCTGGCTTTCATCCACTACCGAGCCGACGCCGAACAAATCGGAACGCTGCTTCCTTCAGGACTACGGCTGCAAGAGTTCGATGGCTCCGCGTGGATCGGTCTCGTGCCTTTTCGTATGGCTGGAGTCACGCGGCGTCCGCTTCCGGACATTCCCCGCTTCTCGTCCTTCCCAGAGTTGAACCTACGAACCTACGTTGAGTTCGAAGGGAAGCCAGGCGTGTGGTTTTTCAGTTTGGATGCCGATTCTTGGCCCGTGGTGTTTGGCGGCCGTCGGATCTATGGTCTTCCTTATTTTTCGGCCAGCATGCAGCAGCGATTACGCGCGGGTTGGTTTTCTTTCTCCAGCATCCGCCGCAGTGGCGAAGCGACATTCGAGGCGCGCTACCGACCTTTCGGCGAGGTTTTCTTTCCTCCCCTGGGGACATTCGAACATTGGGCCACCGAGCGCTATTGTCTGTATTCGTTTTCCGCGTCGTGTGGCATTGAGCGTGTTGAGGTGCATCACGCGCCTTGGCCCCTGCAGAGAGCGGAAGTGGTCATCGAACAGTGCAGCATGCTATCATCCGCGAATATCACGCCGTTGAAGGGCGAGCCCGTGTGCCACTTCTCGAGTGGGGTCCACGTCGTCTCCTTCGCGAAGGAACGGGCTAACAAGGGCGGCTCACCCAGTGAGGGGACTTACACGAATGGTGCCCGGGGTCGGACTCGAACCGACAAGTCTTTAGAGGACGGCAGATTTTGAGTCTGCTGCGTATACCAATTTCGCCACCCGGGCGGGTTCCGAAACGAGTGGTCAAGCTACGTCCGCCCCCGAGCTTGTAAATGGAAAACTCAAGCGTTCCACTCGCCGCCATGTCAGACTTCCGCGTCTTCGCCCCCGCACCCGTCCAAGGGACCATTTCCCTCCCGGCCGGCGAATCGCACCACCTCGTCACCGTCAACCGCGCCCGCACCGGCGACACGGTCGTCGCGTTCGACGGCCACGGCACCGAGTGGACCTGCGAATTGACCGATGCCCGCAAAGCCGGCGCCACGTTAAAAGTTAACTCCACGCACACCCGCGCACCCCTTCCCTGCGCAATCACCCTCGGCCAGGCGCTGCCGAAGGGCGGAGTGATGGACGACATCGTGCGCCACGTCACCGAATTGGGCGCGGCGCGCATCGTGCCGATCGAAACGGAGCGCACCCAGGTCCACCTCGACGGCGATCGCTCCGACAAGAAGGTCGAAAAATGGCGCGTCGCCGCGCTCGAAGCCGCCAAGCAATGCGGCAATCCTTTCCTGCCCGAGGTGACCGCGGTGCAGTCACTCGCCGCGTTTCTGGCGAGCGATGCCGTGCATGCCGCGCAGCTCAAACTGGTCGCCAGCCTGCACCCGGGCGCTCGCTTGTTACGCGAATGGCTGAATGCGTATCGCACCCAACACGGTGGCAGCTCTCCTAAATCGGCCGTGTGGCTGGTGGGTCCCGAGGGAGATTTTTCTCCCGCCGAGATGGCCGTGCTCCAGGCAGCGGGATTTTTTCCGGTGACGCTCGGGCCGCTGGTGTTGCGCTGCGACACGGCGGCGACCGCGGCGCTCGCGGTTCTGAGTTACGAAACGTTTCAGCAGTAGGCGGCGAGCTTGCTCGCGCATCGGGCCCTTGGCTCGAAGCGCCTGCAAGCAGGCTGCCTACGAAGGCGGAGCCGCCGCACTCGCAGCGAATGGCGTCTTTTCAGATCACCACACCAGCAAACCGCCCGCGAAGGTCAGGCCGGCACCGACGGAGCAGAAGATGATCTTGTCGCCCGCCTTGAAGATTTCTTCTTCCACGGCCCAACCGAGCGCCATCGAGACGGACGCGCCCGAAGTGTTGCCGTATTTGGCAATCGTCACGACGAACTTCTCGTAAGGGATGCCCACGCGTTTGCCGACGGCGCGCAGGATGCGTTCGTTGGCTTGGTGCGGCACGATCCACGAGATGTCGTCGGGCTTGAGGCCGTGGCGTTTCATCGCGTGCTCGATCTCGTTGGCGAAGGCGATGACGGCGTTTTTGAAGACCGCGCCACCGTCCATCTGAAGGTAGAAATCGTGTTTGTCGCTGCCGTCCGCGTTGGGAAGGAGCTGACGGGCGCCGCCGCCCGGACGCTGGATCGCCTCGAAGGCGGACGCATCGCCGGAAAGCGCCATGCGGTGCAGGCGATGACCGCCGGGCGCGTCGGTGAGAATGGCCGCGCCGGCGCCGTCGCCAAAAAGGAAGGCGGTTTCGTGATCGTTGGGATTGGTGATGCGCGAGAGAAGCTCGGCGGTGACGACGATCACGTTTTTCGCCGTGCCGCCGCGGATAAAGGCGCGACCGACTTCGAGCGCATAGAGCCAGCCGGAGCAGGCCGCGTTGACGTCAAACGCGAGCGCCTTGGGACAGCCCAAAAGCTTCGCCAGCGCACTGGCCATCGAGGGCACGGGCTGGTCGGGAATGATGGTCGCGAGGATGACCCCATCGATCTGCGACGCGTTGAGACCGGCTTGGGCGAGCGCGTGGTTGACGGCGATGGCGGCCAACTCGGTGGCGGAATCCTCCGGGTCGGCGTAGCGACGCTCGTGAATGCCGGTGAGCTTGTGCATCTCCGCCTCGGTGCGGCCGGGGAAGGCTTTTAAGATCTCGCTGGTCGGGCGGATGTTTTTCGGAACGGCGTAACCGACACCGGCGATGCAAACGGTCTCGGAGACGATGGCGGTCGCGGGAGTTGAGAGCTGGGAGCTGAGAGTTGAGAGCCCGGCGCCGGCGGCCTTGGGGTTCGCGGCAAGGTAGGCCGCGATATCGTCACCGGAAACGCGTCCGCCGGGACCGGTGGCGGCGATGCCGGTGAGCGTCGCAGGGTCGAGACCGGCTTCTTGTGCGAGCTTGGCGGCGCGAGGCGTCCACTGGAGACCGGACGCAACGGCGGGTTTGGCCGCCGCAGGCATCGCGGGAGCGGCGGCAATCGCGACGGAAGCCGGAGTCGCGGGTCTGGCCGCAACGACGGCGTCACCTTTGACCTGGAGGTTCTTCAGCGAAATATCGGTCGTCTGGATACGCAGGAACGGCGCGCCGCTGGGCAGGATGTCGCCGGCCCGGGCCTGCACCACCTCGACAACGCCATCGCAAGGCGCCTCGAACTCGAACACCGATTTGTCGCTCTCCAACTCGGCGATCTTATCGCCCTTGGTGATGCGTGCGCCGGCGACGACCTTGATGTCGATTACTGTGAGTTCGCTGACCGTCGCTCCCATGGAGGGGATCGGCACGTCGATGAGGAAGTTGTCCATCAGGATTTGGTTTGAACGAACACTGTTGGCACCGCGTTGCGTGCGGTCAATGGCGGAGCCCGGCGGGGCTCCGCTGGCATCAGGCGCGCGCCAATTTCCAGAACGCGAGGCACTTTGCGAGGAGGGCCTCGAGCTCATGGAGCGGCACCATGTTGGGGCCGTCGGAGAGCGCGTTGTCCGGATCGGGGTGCGTTTCGAGGAAGAGACCATCGGCACCGGCCGCGAGCGCTGCGAAAGCGAGCGTCGGCACGAACTCGCGCTGGCCACCGCTCTTGCCGCCGGCCGCGCCCGGGAGCTGCACGCTGTGGGTCGCGTCGAGAATCGTGGGATAGCCGTTCTTCGCCATGATCGGGAAGGTGCGCATGTCGACGACGAGGTTGTTGTAGCCAAAGGTCGCGCCGCGCTCGCACTGCCAGATCTCGGCGGCGCCGCCGTGCTTCAATTTGCCGACGACGTGAACCATGTCGTTGGGCGAGAGGAATTGGCCCTTCTTCACGTTGACGGTCTTGCCGGTCGCGGCGGCGGCGAGGAGCAAATCGGTCTGACGGCAGAGGTAGGCGGGGATCTGCAGGACATCGCAGACTTCCGCGACGGGCGCGCATTGCGAGGCGTCGTGGATGTCGGTCACGCAGGGCAGGCCGTAGTCTTTTTTGACCAGGGCGTGGAGCGCGAGGCCTTCTTCAAGACCGGTGCCGCGACCGCCGGCGATCGAGGTGCGGTTGGCTTTGTCGAATGAACCTTTGAAGACGAGGTTCAGCTCCGGATATTTGGAACGGATCGCGACGAGTTTCTCGGCGACGGCACGGACGACCTTTTCGTTTTCAAGCGAGCAGGGACCGGCGAGGACGAGGAGTTTTTTGGAGTCGAAGAGAGGCATGGATGAAAAAAGTAGCGAGTAGTGGGTAGCGAGTAGGACGGAGCGGCGCAGTGAACGAGTGATGAAGCGAGAGCGGGTTTTGAGGCTGGATTAGATCGTCCTACTCGCTACCCGCTACTCACTACTCGCTATTACTTCTTCGCCTTCGCGATCTTCTTCGCGGGCTTCTTGTTCTTCAGCGCGGCGGCGATGAACGCGGCGAAGAGCGGGTGCGCCTTGTTAGGCTTCGACTGGAACTCGGGGTGGAATTGCACCGCGAGGAACCACGGATGGTCTTTGAGTTCGACGATCTCGACCAGGTTGCGACGAGGATTAATGCCGCTGATGACGAGGCCGCCACGCTGGAGCTGGCCGACGTAGGCGTTGTTGACCTCGAAGCGGTGACGATGGCGTTCACGAATGCTGGAGGCCTTGTAGGCCTTCGCGGCCAGCGTGCTGGGCGCGAGCGCGCATTCGTAACTGCCGAGGCGCATGGTGGCGCCCTTGTCGATGATGTTCTTCTGCTCCTCCATCATATTGATGACAGGGTGCGGAGCGTTGGCGTCGAACTCGGTGGAGTTGGCACCCTGCAGCTTGAGGACATTGCGGCAGTATTCGATCACCGCGATCTGGAGACCGAGACAGAGGCCGTAGTAAGGGATTTTGTTTTCGCGGGCGTATTTCGCGGCGGCGATTTTGCCCTCGGTGCCACGGTCGCCGAAGCCACCGGGGACAAGAATGCCGTCGAGGCCCTTGAGAATGGAGAGGCCGTTTTTCTTTTCAAGGTCCTCGGCGTCGATGCGCACGATGTTGACGCGGGTATTGTTCGCGATGCCGGCGTGGGTGATGGATTCGTAGACGGATTTGTAGGCGTCCTGGAGCTCGATGTATTTGCCAACGACACCGATCTTCACCTCGTGCGCGGGGTTCTTCACGCGGCGCACGATCTCGTCCCAGATATTTTTCGAGGGCGCGGGATTTTTAAGGCCGAAAAGATCGATCACGAGGTCGTCCATGCGCTCCTTTTGAAGGGCGAGCGGGAGTTCGTAGATGGAGTCCACGTCGCCGCACTCGATGACGGCCTTCACGGGGACGTTGCAAAACATGGAAATCTTATCGCGCAGACCGGCCTCAAGCGGGTGGTCGCAACGGCACACGAGGATGTCGGGCTGGATGCCGATCTCGCGCAGTTTGGCGACGGATTGTTGCGTGGGTTTTGTCTTCAATTCGCCGGCGGCCTTCAGGTAAGGCACCAGCGTGACGTGGATGAAAATGCAATCGTTCTGCCCCACTTCGAGAGCGAACTGGCGCATGGCCTCGAGGAACGGCAGACCCTCGATGTCTCCGGTGGTGCCGCCGATCTCCGTGATGAGCACATCGACGTCTTTGCCGCCGGCGTAAATGCGCTCCTTGATTTCGTTGGTCACGTGCGGGATCACCTGCACGGTTTTGCCCAGGTAAACACCGCGGCGCTCCTTCGCGATGACGTTCTCGTAAACCTGGCCGGAACTCAGCGAGTTGAGCTTGGAAAGTTTGCCACTCGTGAAGCGCTCGTAGTGACCGAGGTCGAGATCGGTCTCCGCACCGTCTTCCAACACATACACTTCGCCATGCTGGAAGGGGCTCATCGTGCCCGGATCCACGTTCAGGTAGGGGTCGAATTTTTGGATGCGCACGGTCAGTCCGCGCAGCTCCAAAAGAGCGCCCAATGCCGCCGCCGTGAGGCCTTTGCCCAACGACGAGACAACCCCGCCGGTCACGAAGATGTATTTCATCGGACATGCATATCGGGCGGGTCAAAAGCGTGACAAGCAAAAGCTCGCTCCATCTCCGTCACCACCGCCCTCGTCGTGGCTTCACGCCCACAGCCACAACGCAAACACTCCGGTAACGCCGGCGAATGTCACCAACGCCACCGAGTAAACCGACCATTTGAGCACCTTGGCGATCACCCACAGGATTCCAGCGGCCGCCAGCACGAAGGCCGCCAGCACAAGCCCACGTGGATAAGCACGCAGTGGCTGGAGCCAGGAATCGAGTGACGACATCGTCCGCCCACACAAAACAACCCGCGAAGATCCGCCAAGCCTGCGATTTACCCGCTTGCGCCTCGTCCGGAGGCACCTGACAAACTGCTGCATTCTCTCCAACCTTCCCATGCAATCCACCCCTCAAGTCCTCGCCTGGCTCACCTGTGATGGCGTGCATGTCGATCCCGGCACCGGCAAACACACCATCCTCGGCGTGTTCTCCAATGTCCGCGGCCGGCAATTCCCCGTCGTCCACCCCTTCATGGTCTGGTTCCTCACCTTGAGCGACGTCCCCTCCGGTCAGCATAAGATCAAGATCTCCCTCGGCCTCGACGCCACCAACCTGCAGCCGTTGATCGAGCGCACGTTCGAATCCCAAAGCCCCCTCCAGCGCATCAATCTCATCAACGAGATTCGCAACCTCTCCTTCCCCCAGCCCGGCGAGTATTCGATCGTGATCGAGGTCGACGAGGAGCCGCTCCTCGCCACCAACATTACAGTGTCGAACTGATTTCCGTCCGCATTCCTGCATCTCTTCGGCAACTCTCCCCCGCTCCTTCCCCGTTTCATGTCCGCTTCCGCTTCTTCCTTCGATCTCATTGGTGTCGGCTCCCCCATCATGGATCTGCTCGCGCAAGTCCCCGACACCTTCCTCACCACCCTGACCGGTGCCAAGGGCGGCATGGTCCTCATCGATGCCGTGGAGATGGAGGCGATCGTCACGCGACTTGAACACCATCCCGCCACCGTCGCCGGCGGCTCCGCGGGCAATACCGCCGTCAGCGCCGCCCGCCTGGGCCTGCGCACCACCTTCCTCGGCAAACTCGGCAACGACACCACCGCGACCGCCTATCGCGCACACTTCACCTCCGCCGGTGGTGACGTATCCCGATTCAAATACGCCGACCTCGCGAACGCCCGTTGCGTTTCCCTCATCACGCCGGACAGCCAGCGCACCATGCGCACCTGTCTCGCCGCCGCCATGACCCTGGGTGCGAACGAAATCAGCACCGCCGATTTCAAAGGCTGCCGCCATGCCCACATCGAAGGCTACCTTCTCTTCAACCGCGACCTCGCCAACGCCGTGATCACCGCCGCCCGCACCGCCGGTTGCACGATCAGCATCGACCTCGCCTCCTTCGAGGTCGTCAACGCGGCCCGCGACTGGATTCTCGCACAACTCCGCCTCGGCATCGACGTGGTTTTCGCCAACGAAGACGAAATCCACGCATTGTTCCCCGGCATCGGCCAGGATTACCCCGCGCTCGCCCGACGCCTCGCCGAATTCGGCGGGCTCGCCGCCGTAAAAATCGGCAAAGACGGCGCCTGGGTCGCCCGCGGCGCCGAACTCCACCGCATCCACCCCGTCCCCTCGCCCACAGTCATCGATACCACCGGCGCCGGCGACGCCTGGGCTGCCGGCTTCCTCTACGGTTACCTCCGCGGCTGGACGCCCCTCGCCTCCGGCGCGCTCGGCTCCCGCCTCGGCTCCGAATGCGTCCGCCACCTCGGCCCCGCCATCCCGGTCTCCCACTGGCCCGAGCTCCACGCCCACGCCAAGTTGCTCTCCAACTAAGCGCCAAAGCCAATTGATCCCAATGCTTGCCATTGGTCATTGGTCATTCGTCATTGGTCATTTCAGCCATGTCTGTTGATCTCGTCCAGCTCGTCACCACCATCGCCCAACGCGCCCGCGCCGCGTCCCTCGTGCTTGCCACGACCCCGACCGCGCGCAAAGACGCCGCGCTCCTCCGACTTGCCGACCTGATCCCGGCCGCCGCCGCCGCCCTCCTCGCCGCCAACGCCAAGGACCTCGAGGCCGCCCGCGCCAACGGCCTGCCCCCGCACCAGATCGAGCGCATTTCCCTGTCGCCCGCCAAACTCGACCACCTCGCCGAATCCGTCCGCCAAGTCGCCGCTCTCCCCGACCCTGTCGGCAGCACGCTGGAAGATTGGACACGCCCCAACGGCATTCACATTCGCAAACGCCGCGTGCCCATCGGCGTCATCGGCATCATCTACGAAGCGCGTCCCAACGTCACCATCGACTGCGCGATCCTATGCCTGAAATCGGGCAACGCCGCCATCCTCCGCGGCGGCAAGGAAATCTTTCACACCAACACCGCCTTCGCCGCGCTTCTCACCCAGGCGCTCGCCGAAACCGGCCTGCCCGCCGACGCCGTTCAACTCATCCCCACGACCGACCGCGCCGCGCTCAACACGCTGCTCAAGCTCGACACCTACGTCCACTGCATCATCCCGCGCGGCGGCGAGAGCCTCATCCGCTTCGTCGCGCAGAACAGCACGATCCCCGTCATCAAGCACTACACCGGCGTCTGCTTTCTCTACGCCGACAAAGACGCCGATCCCGCTCTCGCGGAAAAAATCCTCATCAACGCCAAGACCCAGCGTCCCGGCGTGTGCAACACCGTGGAGCAACTCCTCGTCCACGCCGACGTAGCGCCGACCCTCCTGCCCCTCCTCGCCTCCGCGCTCGCCGCGAAAGGCGTGCAACTCCGCTGCGACCCCGCGTCCCTCGCAATCCTCCGGAACTCCGGCTCTCAACTCTCAGCTCTCAACCCTCAACTGTCCGCCGCGACCGCGGCGGACTTCACCGCCGAGTTCCTCGATCTGATCATCGCCGTGCGCATCGTGCCCGATCTCGAAACCGCGATCGCCACGATCAATCGCGACAGCTCAGGCCACACCGAGGCGATCATCACGCGCGACGAAGCCACCGCCCGCCGTTTCCAGGACGCGATCGACAGCGCGGTCGTGACGTGGAACGCCAGCACGCGTTTCAACGACGGCTTCGAGTTCGGTTTCGGCGCCGAGATCGGCATCAGCACCGACCGCCTCCACGCCCGCGGCCCGATGGGCTTGAACGAGCTCTGCTCCTACAAATACATCATCGACGGCACCGGCCAGGTGCGCTCGTAAAATCGTGAGGCAAAGCTCTCATGTCAGTCTGCGGTAAATTTCCATCAAAGCTTTTGCGATGCTTCGCTGAACGCGAACATGCCGAAAGCTTTCTTTCAGGGCACATAAGATGCATGCGTAATCAGCACTACCAATCAATCGAGTGCCAAAACCGAAAAGATCCACACGAAGGAACAGGCTATTATCTTAAAGAAGGATTAGTTACCTCAGCTCTTATTTCTCCGAACATAGATGAGGCTGTAGAATGGCGAAAAGAAAGGGGTAACGTTAAGCATCACGTGTCATTTGGAAAGGCCGTGTTCCTCTTGTGCACAAGCTGTCTGGATGCAGACATAAATTTTATAACCAAAAAATTCGGAAAATATGTTGTGGAGATCAATGAGCCCGAAACCCTCGCCCATGATATCGATTCTGAATTAAAAAAGTCCGGTCAGCACTTTTTGATAGACGGTCAAAACGTTAGCTACACCAGAGGAGGAATATTTCCATCTGACGCCAACGAAGCTCTCTTAACTGACCTCGCCTACAAGCAAAAGAACTCAACGTTTTCAGATGAACGGGAGTTCAGGTTTTGTCTTATAGGGATGGATCCCAAAAAGCACCTAACCCACCTATGCGATTTAGACATTCTTGAGGTTAATTTGGCCGTTCGTCCTAGATATCTAAGATTATCCTAAGATCCAAAACCCTCACCGCCGCCACACGCTGCGCATGCCCCAGCCCACGATGGCCAGCGTGGCGAGTGAACTGAGTGGCATCAAGATCGCGGCGATCAACGGGTTCATGTTGCCCGACACCGCCATGCCCACCGCGAGCAGGTTGTAGGCGATCATGAAGACCAGCAACGCGACCTGTGTCCGGTGCCGTGCATCGTTGATCTCAAACAACGCCCGAATACCTGCGATGCCGCGCCCCAGATAATAAAAATCCGCCTTCTGCTCCAACACGCCGCGATGAATCACCGGGGTGCCGCGGCACAGGGCGCGATCAAATGCCAGGCTGTCGTTCGCGCCGTCGCCGAGCATCAGCGCATCGTCATTCTGCGAAAACCAGTCGGCCTTCTCGTGGGGCGACAACTCCGCGTAACCGTTGTCCAGCGGCAGACCTAATTCGCTCATCAACGTCGCGACCTTTTCGGCCCGGTCGCCACTCAACACGACGACGTTCAGCCCACGCCGAGCCAGTGCCGCCACCTCCGTGCGCGCATCCGCCCGCGCCGTGTCCGCGAACCCGAACCGCGCCACCGCCCGCCCCGCCTGCGTCAATATCACCCCGCCCGAGTCAGCCCCCTCCGGCCTCATCTCCCCAAGCATTGAGTAACCTATTGGGTTACCCGATGGCTTGGCGGAATCGCTCCAGCCGGGGCGGCCCAAGGTCCACTGGCCAAGCCTGACACCCTGTCCTATCACCTCGGTGACTTCTCCCGCCAGCGCCTCGCCCGCGCCTCGCGCCAGCAACACCTCGTGCAACGACCGGCTCACCGGATGCGGGTTGTCGCGCACCAGCGCCAGCAACGCCGCCCTCGCTTCGTCACTCAGCACGTCAAGCGTCTCCGGGTTTTGCAGCACCGGCGTCTCCAGCGTGAGCGTTCCCGTCTTGTCAAAAACCATCGTGCGCACTTTGCGCAGTCGCGGCCACAAATCCGCCGCGCGCACAAACACTCCGCGCCTCCGCAGAGCCACCGTCGCGACTTCCTCGGCCAGCGGATACGCCAGTCCGAGCGCGCACGGACACGACACCACCAGCACCGCCGTGACCACCGCGCCCGTGTGCAACCAGTCGCCTGTCGCCAGCGCCCAACCGATCCCCGACAACGCCGCCACCGCCAAAATGACGACCAAGTAACACCGAATCACCCGGTCGATCAGCTTGTGCCTGAAATCTTCGCGCACCGCCGGTTTCAACAACTCCGCCAGCAACGACTCACTCCACGCCTGCGTCGTCACCAGGTGGATACTCGACCGTCCGATGTTCTGCGCTCCCGCCGTTACGCGTTGGCCCGCGCGAAACGTGCGCGGCTCCGCTTCGCCGTTAATCCATGCCAAACTCAGCCCGGCTTCCGTCGTTTCCAGACGCGCTTCCACCGGCACCATTCCGCCCGTCGCCACTTCAATCCGCTGCCCGACCCGCACCGCCTCCGGAGCCACCTCCGTAGCCGTGCCGTCATCGGCGATCACGCGCACACGTGGATTCGCCGGCTGACGGCTCAACAGCCTGCGGCGATTGCGCTCCACCGCCGCGATCTGCGCCCAGCGCCCCACGAGCATCAGCACGATGAACGCGCTCACGAAGTCGAAATACACATAGCTCTCCTGGCCGCGCATCCAGCCGTAGAGCGAACCCGCGTAAGCGCCCACGATCCCGATCGCGATAGGCAGGTCGATGTGCAGCACCCGCTCTCGCAACGCCCGAATCGCCCGCGCCAGAAAATACCCGCCGCCTGCCAGCAAGCTCAGCGTCGCAAACACCAACTGCAGCGTCCCGAAGAGCCGCGCGTATTCGTAGGTGCTCTCCATTCCGAAATAGGTCGGCAGCGCAAAGAGCATCACATTCATCGCAAAGGCCGTGCACAGGCCCACGCGACGGATCAACACACGGCTCTCGGCCTGCTCCGCTTGGATCGAACCCGCCGGTCCCACGAGATAATTAAACCGCTGCAAGGTGCGCGCGCACTCCACCGCGTCGAAGCGCCCCGCTTCCCAAAACCACCGCATTTGGCCGGTCTGCGCGTTGACCTCCATGCGACCCGCACCGACCTGCTTGTTGAACAACTTTTCGATCAACCACACGCAGCCCGCGCACGAGATGCCCTGCACCTCCAGCACGAGGCTGGCCGCCCGGCCATTGGTCGCACACTCCTCGGCCTCGCGCTGCGCCTCTTTCAACCACGCGTAGTCGCGCGGTTGCAGCAACGACGGATCGGCCGGCGCGGTCACGTCGTCCTTGATGCGATAATAGGCATCAAGCCCTTCGTCATGCACGAGCCGGTAAACATACGCGCAGCCCGCGCAGCAAAACTCACCTTGCGGTGAAGGCGCTCCGCAATGCTGACAGATCGGCTTGGTTGCAGTTAACGACATAGAAAATCCCCCATTCCCGGCCCGCCGGGCAACAGCCGCCACGTGAGCACCAGCGCCGTCGCCAAGGCCAATCCCGCCTGCACACGCGCGAGCATCGGTGGCGTGAGCTTGAGCCGCAGCCGTCCGTAGTTGGCCTGAACGACCCAGAGCAACGGCACCGTGCCCAGGCCGAACGCCAGCATAAACTCCGCCCCGCGCACCGCCGAACCGGCGAACGCCGCCATCGTGATCAGAAAATAAAGCGGCCCGCACGGCAGCAACGGAGTCGCCCCGCCCATCACCGCCGCGACCCACAGGCGCGAGCGTCCGCGCAGAGCCGCCTGCAATTTCCACTGCAAGCGCGTGAGCACCATCAGGCGTGGCAGCCGTTTTTCCAACCGCAGTCCCACGATCACAAAAAACGCCACCAACACCCAGGGCAGCACGCGAGCGGCCGACTCGCCGAACATCGACAGCGGCACCCGCCCAAGCCCGCCCACCATCACGCCCAGCATCGTGTAACCCGCCAATCGCGCTCCGTGATAAACCGTCGCCACCGTAAACGGATCCACCCGGTCGGCCTTCGCCGGCGCCATCATACACGTGAGCGGTCCGCACATGGCGGCGCAGTGCAGGCTCGTCACGAGTCCGGCCACAAAGGCCGCGGCGGGCGTGTTGATGCCGGCGAGTTCCATCGGTTAACGCGCCTCCTTGGTTGGCGTCCGCACGTCATCGGCACGATATTTCGACGCAAAGAAAAACATCGCCGCCCATGCCAACGCCATCAGTGCAAACACCACGCCCACGCCGATCCAGAGCGGCGCGCCCGACGCCTTGCCCTCCGGGCCAGCCTCCGGCGTGGGCCGACGCGTGAGCGGAGGGTTACCCCCAGTCGCGTCCCTCAAACTCTCCCCGCGCTCACGCTCGGGGCCACGCATGGGCTCGGGCGCAGCGGTCATTTGAAATCCTCCTTTAACAACTCGGGGTCGGGTCCCACGAAACGCACCGGTTTCTCCAATGAAAACGTGCCCGCTTCGTCCGCCACCCGCACGGTGAGCACAAACTCTCCGGCATAGCCCGCGCGCGGCATTTGCACCACCAGCGAACGCACCTCCTCCGCAAGCGCAGCGAGTTCAACCGTGCCTTCAACACCCGTCCTCACCAGCCCGGCGGGCGCATCCGGCAGGGTGATCGTGAAACGCGCGGCGGTGTCGCGCTTGTTCACGAGACGCACGAGAAACTGGTTGCGCACGGTCTCGGGCGTCACGAAATACGGCGCACCCGTCAAACGGGTGATGGCGAGATTCGCCGGACGCACCGTCGAAAGACCCCAAGTGGCCGCACCAGCACCCACCGCCAGCAGCGCCACATAAACCAAGATGCGCGCACGCACCCAGCGTGTGCGCCCGCCCGTGAAGCCGGTCATGGAATCGTAGCGCACCAACCCCCGCGGACGCTTCACCTTGTCCATGACCTCGTCGCATGCGTCGATGCACGCCGAGCAGCCGATGCACTCGATCTGAAGCCCTTGGCGAATGTCGATGCCCGTCGGACAAACCTGCACGCACCGGTTGCAATCCACGCAGGCCCCGGCACCCGGCGAGCCGGCCTTGCCTCGCGGTTCGCCCCGGGAGGTGTCGTAGCCGATCACGAGCGAATGGTCGTCGATCAACACTGACTGAAGCCGGCCATAAGGGCAGATCACGATGCAGAGCTGCTCCCGAAACCACGCGAAGTTGAAGTAGAGAATACCCGTGAACAGAAACACGAAAACAAATGCCGCCCAATGCGTGCCAGGGGCCGCGCTCATCATCGCCCACAATTCCGGAACCGAGACGTAGTAAGCCAAAAACAAATGCGCGATCACCGCCGAAATGGTGAAAAAAATGACCTGCTTGCCGCCGCGTCGCAGCAGCTTCGTCGCCGACCACGGAGCGGCATCAAGCCGGCGGCGCGCGACCGCGTCCCCTTCCAACCAACGTTCCACGCGACGATAAACATGCTCCAGGAAAACAGTCTGCGGACACGCCCAGCCGCACCACACACGACCCAGCAACGCCGTGATAAAAAAGAGCCCGAAGCCCAGCCCCGTGATGCCGAAAAACATCAGCCAGGCGTCTTGAAACGCCAGGGTGAAACCGAAGAGGTGAAAGCGCCGGTCCGCGATATCCAAAAACACCGCGGGGTGTCCGCCGACGGGAATCCAGGGCAGCACGAGATAGATCGCGATCAGCAACCAGCCCGACCAACGGCGCGCCGTCGTGAACCGTCCGCGCGCATCCGCCGGGTGCAGGAACAGCCGTGAACCGTCCTCACGGATGGTGGTGACCGCGTCCCGATTGGGACGCGGAATGCCCAATGACGAATGACCAATGACCAATGGTCGCGTTGGTTGGCCCGGCCTTTCGTCCACAGGTGCCTTATCATTGGTCATTGGACATTGGGCATTGGTCATTCCGCGCCTCACGGCGCGGCGTGTTTGCTGAGGATGAACGCGACGACTTCGGAGACCTTTTTTCCGCCAAGCACCGGTCCCCAGTTCGGCATGCCCTTCGCCGCGACACCTTCGGTCACGACCTTCAGCACGTCACCGGGCGCGCCGCCATGAACCCAGGCGGCGTCCACCAGGCTCGGACCGATTCCACCGGTGAGCGCGGCGTTGTGGCAGCTCGCGCAGGTCGATTGGAAGGTCGCCCGGCCGGCGTCCACAAACACCGGATTGCGGCTCATTTTCCAGAGGGTGGCGTCGTCGAGCGCGGTGGCGGAGGAGGCGATTTTCTCGGCTTCGATGCGCTGCATCTCGGCGGCGAGGCGTGTCTCGTCGTTTGAACGCGCGAAGTGCTGCGTCACCATCCAGTAGAGGATCGCGAAGATGATGCCGGCGTAGAGCGTCATCAGCCACCAATTAGGCAGACGGCGGTCATATTCGGCGATGCCGTCGAAAACGTGGTGACGGATGGGATCCTCGCCCGGCTCAGGCTTGGGTTTATCGTGATTCATCGGGAGAAAGGGAGGTTTCCGATTCGAATGGGAGTTGGGAGAAACGATCGACCTGCTTGGGCTTCATACGAAGCGCGCGGATAAAAATCGTGAGATACACCGACCCGGCGGTGATCAGCGCGATGAGCGGAAAGAGACTGACCCAGTCTTCAAAAAGGAGACGGCGGAACATGGTGTGGTGACGAGGAAGCGAGGATTGGCTATGAATCGTTCTCGTTCTTCGTTCTCTTACTCGTTCTCGGCCTTGAGGACCGGAAGGAGAACGAGAACGAGTAAGAGAACGAAGAACGATGGAAGCGGGTTACTTGTTGGCTGTTTTCAGCGGAGCGACCGCCTCGTATTTCCCGAGCTTTTGGAGGTAGGCGATGAGCGCCACGATCTCGCGATCGGGGGCGACGTAGGCACCGGAGGCACGCAGGTCGGCGGCGATTTCCTTCTCCTGCCGGGCCACCATGGCGGTGAGCTCGTCGTCGTTATATTCAGGATACGGCACGCCAAGGATGCGCTGGACGGCAAGCTTGGAGTCAAGAGATGCCCGGTCGGTCTTTTGAGTGAAGAGCCAGGGGTAGTTCGGCATGTTGGAGCCGGGGGAGACGTCGCGAGGGTTTTCCATATGACGGTAGTGCCAGACATTGGGGTATTTGCCGCCGAGGCGGGCGAGATCGGGGCCCGTGCGCTTCGAGCCCCACTGGAACGGATAATCGTAGATCGACTCGCCGAGGCGGGAGTAATCACCGTAGCGGAGCACATCGGGCACGAGCGTGCGGATCATCTGCGAGTGGCAGTTGTAGCACCCCTCGCGGATGAAGAGGTCGCGACCGGCGAGTTCGAGCGGCGTGTAGGGAAGCTGGCGCCGGCCTTCGACGTTTTCGGCGCGGTTCACGAGCGTCGTCGGAATGATTTGAATCAACCCGCCGGCGGCCACGGCGATGAAGGTGAGAATCGTGAACGGGAGTGCGTTGACGAGGAGACGCTCATACCACGCGGCCCAGCGACTGATGCGCGCACCGAAATGGACCCAGGCGAGCATCACGACAAGCGCGGTGCCGATGAGGCCGGAGAGTTTCAGAAGATCGCCGCCAAACATCCACGCGCAGGCGAAGACCGTGCCCAAGCACGAGAAGATCACGGGCGGGTTCAAGACCATCGCCCCGAGTCCCAGGCGCTCTTCGGCGGCGCGCTCGGTCACGAATACTTCGACGGTGCCGTTGACCGGCTTGGCGCCCTTGACGGTGCGGTAGAGATTGTAGGTGAGCAGCAGCCAGCCCGCGAGGTAGAGACCGCCGCCGAGCACGCGGAAGAGCATCATCGGTTTAATCGCGTTGAGCGTCTCGACGAAGTTCGGATATGCCAGCACCGTGCCGTTGTCCGTGGTGGCGTTGAGCATAAGACCCTGGGTGATTCCCGAGGTCCACATCGCCGCGACGTAGAGAAGGATGCCGACCGTCCCGAGCCAGAAGTGCAGGTTGGCCAGCGAGACCGAATGGAGGGGTTTGTTCCAGAGACGGGGCAGCAGCCAGTAGATCATGCCGGCGGCCATGAAGCCGTTCCAGCCGAGCGCGCCGGCGTGAACGTGACCGACGATCCAATCCGTGTAATGGCCAAGCGCGTTGACCGACTTGATGGAGAGGAGCGGTCCTTCAAAGGTCGCCATGCCGTAGAACGTGACCGCGGCGGCGAAGAACTTGAGCACGGGATCGGTGCGGAGCTTATGCCACGCGCCACGCAGCGTGAGCAGGCCGTTCAACATGCCGCCCCATGACGGAGCCCAGAGCATCAGCGAGAACGTCATGCCGAGCGCCTGCAGCCAACCGGGCAGCGCGGTGTTGAGCAGGTGATGCGGACCCGCCCAAATGTAGACGAAGACCAGCGACCAGAAGTGAATGACCGAGAGGCGATAGCTGTAAACCGGACGTTCGGCCGCCTTCGGCACGAAATAATACATGATGCCGAGGATCGGCGTGGTCAGGAAGAACGCCACGGCGTTGTGTCCATACCACCATTGGACAAGCGCGTCCTGCACGCCTCCAAAAACCGGATACGAGTGCAGGATGCTCGTGGGAATGGAGAGGTGGTTGACGATGTAAAGCATCGCCACGGTGATGATGGTTCCGATGTAGAACCAGATCGCCACGTAGAGGGCGGGCTCATGGCGACGGGCGAGCGTCCAAAAAAAGTTCACCGCGAAGACGACCCAGATGAAGGCGACCGCGATATTGATCGGCCAGATGAGCTCCGCGTATTCCTTGCCGCGCGAAAAACCGAGCGGGAGCGTGATCGCCGCCGCCACGATGATGAGCTGCCAGCCCCAGAAATGGAGCGACGAGAGAAAATCGCTGGCGAGACGCGCCTTCACGAGGCGCTGCGTGGAGTAGTAAACGCCGGCGAACATCATGTTGCCCACGAAGGCGAAGATGACGGCATTGGTGTGCAACGGACGCAGGCGCCCGAAGGTCAGCCACGGCAGGTCGAAGTTGAGCCGCCAGTAGTTGAGTTGGGAGGCGACGAGGACGCCCACCAGCATGCCCACCGCGCCCCAGATGACGGAGGCGAGCAGGAACTGGCGGACGATCTTGTCGTTGTATTCGAGCGTGATCTTGCGGTCGGACATGGAGGAAAAGAAACGAGCTTAGACGTTGGTCGAGGCTGGCGCGGCGCTGCGGTTGGCGCGGCGCTGGCAGGACGAGCAAGTGCCGTTGCCATGGCAGACATGGCCCGGACCATGAGTGTGCGCCCTAGGTGCGGGCACCTCGGCGATGACGGCGACCCGGGGCGTCTCGTCGGCAAGCGGCAGCAGCGCCTCGCTCTCGGCACCTGAAAAACGATGGCGTGAATGTTCACGCAGAAAAAAGAGCACAAAGGTAAAAACGAGGCAGAGACTGATGGTCAGCGTGAGAGGGACGACGGACATGGGAGTGTGGTGTTCGCGAGGCGGTGAATGACGAACGCCAGCTTATCGACCTTTGAAGCGCGCCTCTCCGCGCACCTTGGCGATGGCTGCGCATTTCTTGTGTTCGGCCGATGCGCGTCTGCAAAAGATGCACACGGTTTGGCAACTCATGCGATGCACGCGGCGGAGAATCCGGGCATAGTGAGCCGGATGAACGAGCGCTGTCTCCGCGCACTCCAAGCCCGCCGCCCCACCCTGAACTGCCAATGGGAGGCGCTGCTGCATGCCGCTCCGGTCATCTCTCCGCTCGGGCACCCCGATACCTTGGTCCACATGATGGATCGGACGCTGGATCAGATTTTTCACGAGCTAAACCATCCCTCGGCACGCAAACGACAACCCGGGCTGCCCGAAGGTTTTTGCCGCTGCGGTCACAACCCGCTGGTCACTTATTTCACAACCGCCGTCCTCGCGTTTCAAACCACGCTGGGGCAATGTGCGGATGAAGAACCCGTGAGTCGCGAGGATGCCGATGAAGTGAAACGCACCATCAATCGCATCGCGCGACGTGAAATCATGACCTTCTGCGCCCTGTGCCTGCGGCAGGCCGATGCACACCCACCCGCATCCCGCCCCTGCGCCTTGCCCG
>Ga0307410_10000034_pt1 | contig 48449 bp, 57 predicted proteins | sample 322Ometagenome_3_FD_203707 | JGI IMG/M metagenome (GOLD analysis project Ga0307410, IMG submission 203707) | Maize rhizosphere microbial communities from greenhouse at UC Davis, California, United States - 322HYB-O-3 | ecosystem: Host-associated > Plants > Roots > Rhizosphere > Soil | place... | reverse complement strand
AAAATGATTTTGTGGTTCTGGAAGGTGATGAATACTTGTCATCTCCAATTGACAGACGTCCAAAATTTCATTTGTATCAACCCAATATTGCTTTGATTTCAGGAATTGCCTGGGACCATATTAATGTATTTCCAACGTATGAAAATTACGTAGAGCAGTTTGAAATTTTTATCGAAAAAATTACAAATGGGGGAATTTTAGTTTATAATGAAAATGATCCTGAGGTAAAACGCGTATCAGAAGCCGCAACAAATCCAATTCGTAAATTAGCCTATCATACGCCAGAATATACAGTTAGTGATGGTGTTACGCTATTAAAAACTCCGGAAGGTGATATGCCGATAGAAGTTTTTGGTGCACATAATTTGAATAATCTTGCCGGCGCAAAATGGATTTGTCAAAATATGGGTGTTGATGAAGCTGATTTCTACGAAGCGATTGCAAGTTTTAAAGGAGCATCTAAGCGTTTAGAAAAAATTGCTGAAGGAAAAGGCAAAGTAGCTTACAAAGATTTTGCACATTCGCCAAGTAAAGTGGCAGCAACTACAAAAGCAGTAAAAGAGCAATATCCGAACAGAACTTTAGTAGCTTGCTTAGAACTACATACATATAGCAGTTTAAATGCAGAATTTTTAAAAGAATATGAAGGGGCCTTAGAATATGCTGATATTGCAGTTGTTTTTTATTCTCCCGATGCTGTAAAAATTAAGCAATTGGAGGAAGTAACTTATGAGCAGATCGCCAATGCATTCAACAGAAAAGATCTTGTAATTTATACAAACCCAACAGAATTCAAAGAATATTTATTCAACCTCAATTTAGATAATTCAGCACTCTTATTGATGAGTTCAGGAAATTACGGAGGATTAAATTTTGATGAAGTTAAAGGATTGATTAATTAGAAAATTAGTCAATTAGCCAATTAGAAATTAGAAAAGTGCCAATTACTATTGTAGTTGGCATTTTTTTAATTTATAACAGTTTATTATCTAATTTTCTAATCGACACATTTTCTAATTTTAAAATAGGTAATATTTATTTGAAAGATGTTTCTTCTTTTTAATATCTTCGCTCCTTGAAATTTATATTATGGAACAACCTCATTTTCCCATTAAAAACTGGTCTGATGATGACAGACCCAGAGAAAAACTAATGCTTAAGGGAAAAGATGCTTTAAGCGATGCCGAATTAATTGCCATTCTTATAGGTTCAGGAAGCCGTAATGAATCTGCTGTAGATTTGAGCAAACGTATTATGCTCAGTGTGGATACTCTTAATACGCTGGGTAAAATGTCGATTTCACAGTTAGTTAATTTTAAAGGAATAGGGGAGGCAAAAGCAATAACCATTATTGCTGCTCTCGAGTTAGGACGCCGCCGCAGAGCAGAGGATGCTGTAGAGTTAACTAAGATTACCTCCAGTAAAAATGTTTTTGAGATCATGCAGCCTATAATTGGCGAACTTGCACATGAAGAATTTTGGGTGCTTTTTCTTAATAATTCGAACAAAGTTATTTCTAAATCCCAATTAAGTAAAGGAGGGATTGCAGGAACAATTGTAGATACGCGTATGGTTTTTAAGTTAGCCTTAGAAACTGGTGCTACTAGTCTGATTTTATGTCACAATCATCCTTCAGGGGCCTTGCATCCAAGCGATGCAGATAAAGCAATTACAAAGAGATTAAAGTTGGCAGGGGAAAGCTTAGATGTTAAAATTTTGGATCATTTGATTATTACTGAAACAAAATATTATAGTTTTGTAGATGAAGGAATTTTTTAATTATGAATACCAACATTACAGATATATTTTTCGATTTAGATCACACGCTTTGGGACTTTGATAAAAACTCACAAATGGCTTTTGACCGTATTTTTAAAAATAATTTCAGAACAATTAAAATTGAGGATTTTATTGCGAAATATATTCCAATAAATCATGAATGCTGGCGATTATACCAGAACGATCAAATTACCCATCAGGAATTACGCTACAATAGGCTCAAGCTTTCTTTTGATGCTTTGAATTATTCGATGTCTGATGAAAATATTGATCAGATTGCCAATGATTATATTGAGTTTTTAACAGACAATAATTACCTTTTTGACGGTGCTATTGAGGTTTTAGACTATTTAAAACCAAAATATAAATTACACATTATCACTAATGGTTTTGCTGCCGTTCAGGATAAAAAAATAAATAATGCTTTACTTTCGGGTTATTTTAGTACTGTAACAAATTCTGAACTGGCTGGTGTGAAAAAGCCAAATAGTATTATCTTTGATTATGCGGTTAATGTAGCTCAGGCATCTAAACAAAATAGCATTATGATCGGCGATGATCTTGAAGCAGATGTAGATGGAGCATTAAACGCAGGATTAGACGCTATCTTTTTTAATGTAAGAAATATTGAAGCGCCAAAAAATTACAAACAAATAAATCACTTATCAGAACTTAAAAAATATTTATAATTATGAGAATTAAACTTTTATTGATTGCGCTTTTAGTTTCTTTTGTCGGATTTACACAAAACATCAATGATTATAAGGCAGTCATTGTACCATTAAAGTATGATTTTATGAAAACTGACAATCAGTACAGATTGGCAACAATGACAAAATCAAATTTAATTAAAGCGGGTTTTCAGGCCTTTTATGTAAATGAAGAGATTCCGGGAGATTATGCAGATCGCTGTCAATTGCTGTATGTTGATGTAAAAAGAGATAATGGCTTTTTAGTGACCAAACTCTTTGTTGAGTTTAAAGATTGCTACGGAAAAGTGGTTTATACTTCTGAAGTAGGAAAAAGCAAAGAAAAAGATTATGAACTGGCTTACAAAGAAAGTCTTGATTTAGCATTTTTATCTATAAATAAACTGCATTATAAATATAGTGGAAATGCTGTTGCAACATCTTCTAAAGCTGTTTCTTCAAATGTAACTACTGCTGTTGTTGCCACAAATAGCGTTGCTTCAACACCAATAGCTGATGTTTCTGATCCAAATTTATTATACGCACAGCCAACAGAAAACGGATTTCAATTGATTGACAAAACACCTAAAGTAGTGATGAAACTTCTTAAGACATCACGTCCCGATTCTTTTATTGCCATAAAAGATGGGATCCAGGGATCTTTAAATGCTAAAGATAATCAGTGGTTTTTTGAATATTATCAAAATGATAAACTGGTGTCTGAAAAAGTTTCAGTTAAATTCTAAAAATACAAATTTGGTTTAATAGCCATATTTATCTTTCCAACGGTTCTTTAGGAATTCGCGGTTGCTATTCTCTCTTGAATTGCTTCCCGGATTATAAAGAACCGTTTCTTTTATGGCATCGGGAAGAAATTCCTGTTCTGCAAAATTATTGGCATAATCATGCGAATATTTGTAATCTTCACCGTAACCCAATTCTTTCATGAGTTTTGTCGGAGCATTACGCAAATGAATTGGAACTGGTAAATCTCCGGTTTGTTTAACTAATTGCTGAGCATTTCCTATTGCTATATATGAGGCATTGCTTTTTGGAGATGTTGCAAGATAAATGGCGCACTGGCTTAATATAATTCTACTTTCCGGATAACCAATAGTCGAAACCGCCTGAAATGTATTATTTGCCATTATAAAAGCGGTAGGGTTCGCGTTTCCGATATCTTCGCTTGATAAAATAAGCATTCTTCTGGCAATAAACTTTACATCTTCACCACCCTCAATCATTCTGGCTAACCAATAAACAGCACCATTTGGGTCACTTCCGCGAATCGATTTTATAAAAGCAGAAACAATGTCATAATGCTGTTCTCCTGTTTTGTCATACAAAACAGTATTTTGCTGTACTAATTCTAAAACCCGATTGTTTGTAATAACAATTTTATCACTTGTAGATGCATTTACAACAAGCTCAAATATATTTAATAATTTACGCCCGTCTCCGCCAGAAAGCCTTAATAAAGCCTCAGTTTCTTTTAAAACAATATTTTTTGAAGCCAGTTCAACATCCGTTTTCATAGCACGATGCAATAGTGCTTCAAGGTCATTTTTGGTAAAAGCATTTAAAATATAAACCTGACAGCGGGATAATAATGCAGGGATGACTTCAAAGCTGGGATTTTCCGTTGTAGCACCAATTAGTGTGATCCAGCCCTTTTCTACAGCGGCTAAAAGAGAATCCTGCTGTGATTTGCTGAACCTGTGAATCTCATCAATAAACAAAATAGGGTTTTTGGCAGTAAATAATCCTCCGCTTTGTTTTGCTTTATCGATAACATCACGAATATCTTTTACTCCAGAATTTATGGCGCTTAAAATATAAAAAGGCCTTTTTGATTCTTGTGCAATAATTTGTGCAAGTGTAGTTTTTCCTGTTCCCGGAGGCCCCCAAAAAATCAAAGATGGAATTATTCCTTTTGAAATTTGTTGCGTCAATGAACCATTCGGGCCAACCAAATGACTTTGACTTATATAGTCTTCTAACTTTTGTGGGCGAATACGCTCTGCTAAAGGTGCTTCCATATTGTAAAATTACTATTTTCAGATTTATTTAAACAAATTTTATAGCGTATTAACTTTTAGTTTGATAATTAGTTACGATGGCTGACAAATTATCAGTAAATTTTATTTGGATAGTTTTTTGATGTTAATCCTTTAAATTAATTGTTTTGTTTATGAATGAGAAGGACTTTAAATTTTCAAATTCCGTAGTCGGACTTCCGGCTTTTTTTGTGCTTTTTCTATGGATAATCTATTGGTTTCAAATTAGGTTTAATTTCGATTTCTATCAAAACGGAATCTACCCACGAGATTTTTCAGGTCTTCAGGGAATTTTATTTAGTCCTTTTATTCATGAAAATTTAGAGCATTTATATAATAACTCAATTCCGCTTTTGGTATTGCTGGCTGCATTACGCTTCTTTTATCCAAAACAAACTTTTCCGGTTATTATATATGGAATCTTGTTTTCGGGTTTGATAACTTGGATAATAGGACGCGAAAGCTATCATATTGGAGCCAGTGGATTGATTTATGTTTTAGTAAGTTTTATTTTCTTTAAAGGTATTCAAACCGGTTATTACAGATTGGTAGCATTATCTTTTTGTGTTGTCCTTCTTTATGGCGGAATGATTTGGTATGTTTTTCCGGAGGTTGATAATGCTATTTCCTGGGAAGGACATTTGGCAGGATTTATAACCGGGTTTGTACTTACATTGTTTTATAAATCTCCCGATTATGCCCGACCAATAGTATATGAATGGCAAAAGCCGGATTTTGATCCTCAGGAAGATGCTTTTATGAAGCACTTTGATGAAAATGGAAATTTTGTCAACACTGAAAAACCTGAAGAAGAAAATGAAGAAATCAATTTTAATTATTTCAATTCAGATATGGAGGTTAATTACATAATTCGTAAAACAAATGAAAGTGATCAAACACTATAACTGAGTCTATTATAGAAGTTATTATAAAATAAACTATTTTTGTATTAATGATTTGATTGTTATCACTTTGATTATGAGAAATATAGTTGTGTTATTTTTAGTTTTATTTAGCTTTCAAAGTTTTGCTCAGTGTGATATTAAAAGCAAAGTGCAGGCTGATGACTCGATGTTATATTTTATCAAATCAGCTACTTTTTACAAAACAAAACAAAAGTCATTAAAAATCGGGATCGTAACTGATAAAGAAAATTATTTTATTGCTTTGCAGCCAATACCGTTTCCTTTAAAAAAAGATAATAACATAAAGGAAGACTTAGTTATTGAGCTGTCTGATAAAAATAAATATAAATTGGAGCATTTTGATACACGTTATATTAAACATGATTCAGTTATGGAAGTTCTTTATCTTATTGATAAAAAAGACATCAAGTCATTTTCAAGTTTTGAAGCTATAAATGCTGATGTAAACATTCCGGGTACAGAATTTATGGAGAATTATACCTTTAAGCTTCATAAAAAAGCTATCATGGATCAGTTAAACTGTTTTCTGAAACAAGAAAAATAGTTATTCGTCTTCTTTTGAGATTGTTGAATTATCCTTGTGAAAGAGTTTATTTTTGACGTTTTCAAACAGATTATTAAATGTAAGTGTCAAAGAAGCAGCATTCACAGTTTGAGTTCCTTTATTTCTAGGAAGAATTTCGTTTACATACATGACTTCAAGCTGAATGTCGTCACTAAATAAATATCCTGCACCGATATTAAATCTATTACGATCAAAGAAACTTTCTCCTGTTACCTTTGCTCCGGATTTAAAAAACAACTCATCAGAAATTATTCCATAAACAACTCCTTTACGAAGCACTTTGCTGTTTATTGGCTTTAAATACTTGATTTGCTGTCTGTATCGAAAAACATTTTCATAATCCTTATCTTCGTTTCTCAGATGTCTGATTTCTAGTCTGGAACGCGTGCTTAAAGTATAACCAACTTTATGAAAATAATAGATACCCTGTAAGGCAAACCGCCATTCAGGAGATTTAAACTGACCAATTTCGGGAACATCTTTGTTGTCGTAATATGCTAAAAAAGCAGAAGTTTTCCACCTCGGGCTTAGATAATGATGTCCCCAAACCCTAAATGACCTTTGCACATTGTTTTCAAACATGTTCGAAGATGATTCTGTGCTGCTAAATGAATTTGATATATCTAATTCTGCAGACCATTTTTCACTTATTGTTTTAGTAAATTGAACTTCACTCCAGAATTGATTGTATGTGGTATCTTGTCCATAACTAGCAAAAGTTGTTATGAAGAAAAGTAAAAGATTCTTTTTAATCGATATGTTTGAAGGTAAGTATGAATGCATTTGTTTTTAAAATTATTCATTACCGATCTAAACGTATAAAAACTAACTTCTTTGTCTCACTGTTTCATATAAAAAAGCGCCACATGCAACAGAAACATTTAAGGAACCAATTGAACCAAACATTGGTAGTTTTGCTTTTTCATCAACAATTTTAAGAACCGATGGATTTATTCCACGATCTTCAGAACCCATTATAATTGCAACCGGTTCGTTTAATGATACGTCATAAATATTTTGCTCTGTTTTTTCAGTCGCAGCAACAGTTTTAATTCCAGAACCCTGAAGATAAAATATAGCATCCTTGATGTGTTCAACTTTACAAATAGGCACATTAAAAACGGCACCTGCAGAAGTTTTAACAGTATCACCATTAACAGGAGCAGATCCGGCCTTTTGTACTATAATTCCATTCACTCCAGTACATTCTGCAGTACGAATAATGGCACCAAAATTTCTTGCATCTGAAATTTGATCTAAGATAAGGAATAAAGGTTTTGCACCTGATTCAATAGTAGATTCCACTAGATGTTCCAAATCAATAAAGCCAATAGGAGATATTGTTGCTACGGCACCCTGGTGATTATTTGGAGTTAATCGATTCAGTTTTTCTACCGGAACGTAAGAGAAATTAATGTTAGCGCGTTTCATCACTTTCATTAAATCCTTCATTAATTCACCAGAAATTTCTTTTTGGATGAATACTTTATCTACTTCCTTACCTGCCTGAATTGCCTCTATTATGGCTCTGATTCCAAATATTTGATGTTCTTTTTCCATGAGGCAAATATAGGGATAATGTTTATATAAAAAAAAACCACCCCAAATGAATGGGGTGGTTTCATTTAATGATTAGAGCTACATTAATAGTTATCTTCTAAAAATCCAGTTCTTTTATGACCTGAAAATGTAAGAATATGTCCTGGGTCATAGCTAAACTCACCTTTGAAGTAAATACTATCTGTAACATTGCCTGCTTTTGAATGTGCAGCACCTTTCAGAATTTTTCCTTCAGTAATTGTAAAAGTACCTGAATCAATTAAGTTAGGTTCGTTAGTAGTACTAAAAGTTAAGTTTTTAGTGTCAACCGTAACTTTACCTTTTACATACCAGCCTGTTTTATTGTCGTTTATATACATGGTATTATTACCAAGATTGGAATCATAGGTAATATGTTTCGCATGCTCAACTTGTAAACCATTGGCGTCACTAATGTCGATGTACCATTCACCATTCATCTCGACTGATGGTGTTAATTCTGGTTTGTAATCATCGTAGCCGCTATTGTCACAAGAAGCTAAAAGTGTTATCGTAAAAATCCCGAAAAGAGTTTTGTTTATATTATTTTTTATTTTCATTTTTTTTACAATTTAAGGTTGAAATTGAGTTAATGTAGATACAAATTTATATTTTGTAACAGGAGGAGCAGAGTCCCAATCACAAGTTACTACCACTGTTTTAGTGGCTGGATCAGCTGTTAATGCTGATAAATTTGCAACTCCTTTAAAATATGTATTAGTTAATGGATTTCCTGGGAAAGTAAAAGTATTGGTTGGAATATTCCCAGTAATTGTTCCTCCAGGAGTGTTTGAATCTACAATATTTCGACCCAACTCATACCATCCACCAAATGCATCTGATATTTGATAAGTACCATTGCTGTTTTTCCAGATATAAACGTATTCCATACCAACTGAACTTCCTTGAGAAGCAGGTAATAATGATCCATTTCTTCTTGTTGTTGATACGTAAATCCCTTCAATACTGTTTACCAAGTCGCCATTTTTATATACAATTACAGTTCTACTAATGGTATTTGCGAAACCGTCTTTATTAACTGCTGTATATGTTTGAACATACTGATCAGCGATATTAGTATCTAATGTTTTACCAAAACGGTATTTTCCTGTAGCTGTAGATGTGTAAGTGATAGGAGTACCATTTTCTGTAGCAATAACACCTGGGTCATTGTAAGTGCTTCCAAGCTCAACAAAAACAGTTTCATCTCCATTTAAAGTCATAATCGGATAGTTCGTTACTTTAGAATCTATTACCGGCTCTAGACTGCAAGATGATATTGCTAGTACTAATGCGGAAATTCCAAGTATTTTAAATATTTTTAAATTTTTCATATACTTAAAGTATTATATTAATTTTTTTGATCCCACCATACCTTTTGAGTAATCGATGTTCTTTGTTTTATACTTGTATTTCTGTCTACTTCGTTTTGTGGATAGAATAAGATACTAGGAATAGTAGTACCAGTCAATATAGAAGTACGGGATGGTATTCTATTTCCTATTGAATAGTCTTGTGTTCCAAAAGGCACTACCTCAGGGAATTTTGTTCTTGTAGCCTCAATATAAGCTTCAATATTGTTCAAATTCGCTAATGCAGCCCATTTTTGAACAATTACTTGCCTTACAGCTTGTTCTGTTGGTAGTCCCGGTGCAAATTCATATGCACCACCAGCTCCAGTCAATACCGCTGCACCTGTGACTGGTAACTTATAAGCTCTAAATGAGTTTTCAACTCCAAGATCATATTCCGCTTTGGCACCTACTTGACCAGAGTATCTTATAAGAGCTTCTGCTTTCAAAAAATTACTTTCTGCTACAGATAATAAATATACAGGCGTTTGTGCAACAATGTTTGGTCTTGCATAGCTAATGGCTGTATTTGTAAGGTTTTCGCCATTACCTTGATCTAGTCCTAAATAAGCAGGAATAGTAGCTGTATTTGGTCTGTAAACGGCATCACGTCTTGGATCATTATTTAATTGGTAAAATTGTAATAAAGTATTACTTGCAATGTGGTTGATATCACCTAACCCGGGAGAAGATGATAAGTTAACTTCATAAAATGGATTACGCTGTGAAAGTTCGGTTCCAAATTTTGCAAATGCTGCGTCAGCTGTAATGAAATTATTTTGTGCCAATAATGCTTGAACAGCAGCTGGATTTGCAAGTGGAGTGTAAGCCATACGTAAATAAATTTTCAGCTTAAGAGTATTAGCAAATTTTACCCAATGAGTCATATCACCTCCGTAAATTACATCTTGGGTTCCAAATCCAGAGGCAACCGGTTTAGAGTTATAAGCTGCTAATGCGGCATCTATTTTTACAAGAAGATCTTTGTAGATTTCGTCTCCAGGTGTTGGCCTCGGATTGATGTTGGACACACCGCCTAGAGCTTCTGTATAAGGAACATCTCCAAAAACGTCTACTAGAACTTGAAACGTGTACGATTGTAATAACGTAGCAATTAAAAATTGTCCAGTATTTCCATCTTTACTTGCTTCCGTTTGAACGTATTTTAAATCATTTAAACCACCTGAATAAAGCTCATTCCACGCTCTATCTCCAAAAGATGTAGATAAATTATATTCATCAAGAAGATCATATTGGCCTGCACTAGGGGCTTGAGTATAATACTGTGCATAAAACCCCCCTAGATTAGCAAATTCACCACCTGTCATCGATATTATAGATGCCTCTGCTGATGCGAGGGCAAGTGCTGGTGTAATATTACCAGGCGTATTAGGATCAGTATTTACGTCCAAATCTCCATCACAAGAAGTAAGAATTCCTATTGAAAAGATTATTGTTAATATTTTAGATATATTTTTCATGTTTTTTTTTATTAAAAGTTTGCTTTTACACTAAAACCTATACTTCTTGTTGATGGGTTTGAGCTAAATTCACCATATTGTCCTCTTAAATCAGTTCCAAAAGTTGAAGTTTCAGGATCAATATATTGATTGCTTTTTGGAGTCCACAAGAATAGGTTTCTTCCTATTACTGAGAAAGAAAGTGATTGTATTGGACTAGTACCTAATAATTTTTTTGGAAACTCATATCCAATAACAACTTCTCTTAGTTTTACAAAAGATTTGTCTATTACCGTTTCTCTTCCTAATGCTGCAGCACTGTAATAATCATCTTGATGTTCTATATCAACTGGTGTGCTGTTTGGAGTATATGTAACTGATCCGTCTGCTGCAGTTGCTTTAGTTACTGATCCTGGAACAACAAAAGGCTGTCTATTATTATATGTTGTAGTGATTGAATTTCCTGTAAAACGTGTAATATCTGCAGTTCTGGAGAACATTAAACCTCCTTGACGAATATCAAATGAGAAATCAAGTGAGAAGTTTTTATAACTCAATGTGTTTCCAACTCCCATAGTATAGTCATATTGTGTATCGCCATAAACTTCTTTTTGTGTAGAAGTTACCGGAATACCGTTTGCATCTACTACAATATTTCCATTAGGATCTCTTTCAGGAACATTTCCTTCAATCAATGCTAGAGGAGAGCCTTCTTTAGCAATTAATGCAATTGCTGACGTTCCGCCTAAATTTAGTTGCCCTAAACGTGGATCTAGTTTTTCTAAAACAGAATTATTAGTTGAGTAATTTACAGTTGTAGACCATCCAAAACCAGTACTTTTAGGTTTAATCCAGTTAAATGTTACTAAACCTTCAAAGCCTTTGTTTCCAATTGTTCCAACATTTGCAGTTTGTGAGGTGTAACCAGTTGATGCTGCTAATGGTAAAGCGATAATTTGATTTACCACTTTAGAATCATAGTAAGAGACATCTATGTTAATAAAGTTTTTGAAAAATGATGCTTCTAAACCAAACTCATATTCTTTTCTTCTTTCTGGTTTTAAGTCTGGATTTGCGGCTCTGTTGCCAACTTCATAACCATTGATTCCATTGAAAGGATAGGTTAAATTACCAAAACCAAGCGCAATATCGCCTTTAACATAAACAGGTAAAATTTGATAAGGATCTGTATCAACTCCAGTTTCACCATAATTTGCTCTTAACTTACCAAAATTAACAACATCTTTAATTCCTGGAAAAGTATCAGTAAATGCCCAGCTAGCATTTATACCTCCGTATAATACAGAGCGATTTTCTTCAGGTAAGGTTGAATACCAGTCATTACGTAATGTTGTAGTTAAAAATAATTGGTTTTTATAACTTACGGTTGTACTGTTGTAAATACCGTAAAGTTTTCTTTCAGTTCTGTTTGATGTCGCTTTTGCATTTTCTGTAGAGTTGTCAAACGAATGAAAACCAGCAATATCTTGACTTCCTACTGTTCCTGATATACTGCTTCCAGTTCTTTGGTTCATGTTGAAACCAAATGATGATTGCAATTCTAAATCTGTACTTAGTTTTAAATCAAGGTTATATAAAAACTCATGATTTATTTGTTTAGCAATAGTTTTTGATTCTCCATAGGAACCTGGTTGTTCAGTAGATGATCCGTCATTTGGACTTCCTGGAGCAGCATCAACTCTTTCTTCCCAAACAGCTAAGCTTTCGCTTGATTGATCTAGCCCAAAACGATAAATTATATTTGACCATTTATTGATGTCAGCTTTAACTTCAATAGATCCGTAAATTCTGTCTTTTGCATACTTAGAACCATTTTCGTTTAATGTAAAGTATGGGTTTGTTACACCATAAGGAGTATAATAATTAGATACATTATGGAACTTATTGTTATAATCTTTAAATTCAGTAATTGGAATATCTGTTGGTATTTGCATTAAGTCATTCATAACAGTTAATCCTTGTCCTGTTGCAACAGCACTACCGCCAGTATTAACATAGTTTAAACTACCTGTAATAGTTATGTTGTTTACTTTAGAAGTCCCGGATAAGCCCAAAGTGTTTCTTTCAAACTGATCAGCATTAGAAGGCATAATTCCGTCTTGTTGTGAATTTGAATATGAAAGTCTAACAGATGAATCTCCATTCCCTCCAGATATAGAAAGACTATTTAAAGCATTTGTACCAGTTTCAAAGAAATGCTCTAACTGATCTTTTTGAAAAGAATAGGGTTTAATTAATTGAGAATTATCAACTACGTTCCCCCATGGTCTTACAACACCATCAAATTTAGGTCCCCATGAGCCATTTTCTCCAAGAAAATGCTGTCCATTCCAACCTTGTCCAAATTCAGATTGATATTTTGGAGTTCTTAATATTTCTGTAAATGATGTTGCATTAGAAAAACTGATATCAAGTTTTCCGGCTTTTCCTTTTTTAGTTGTAATAAGGATAACACCACTTGCAGCTCTTGAGCCGTAAAGTGCTGTTGCAGCTGCACCTTTTAAAATAGACATTGTTTCAATATCTTCCGGATTAATATCTCCGGAACCACGACCAAAATCATATCCTCCATTTAAACTGTCAGAATATGTTGATCCATTGTTTATCGGGATTCCGTCTACAACATATAAAGGCTGATTGTTACCAGACAAACTGCTAAAACCTCTAATAATAACTCCAGATGAAGCTCCTGGATCAGTAGAAGCACTTGAGATTGTTACCCCGGCAACCTTCCCTTTTAATGCGTCGGCAACATTTCCTTGAGAGGCTCTGTTTAATTGTTCTGAATTAATAGTAGTAGATGAGTATCCAAGTGATTTTTTTTCACGTTTAATACCTAAAGCTGTTGTTACTACAACCCCTTCTAATTCTACTGAATCATCTTTTAATTTTACATTAATTGTTGAAGTAGCGGCAGATACCTCTTGGGATTTCATCCCGATGTAGCTAAATACTAAAATTTGACTTGTTGATGCTTTGATAGTGAATTTACCATCAAAGTCTGTTTGTGTTCCGGTTCTTGTACCTTTAATCAAAACACTCACACCCGGTAGAGGCATGCCTGAATTGTCAGATACAGTTCCTGAAACAGCTCTTTCTTGCGCAAAGGTTAATTGCGTCACTAGTACTAAAAGAAGTACTAAGATTCCATTGAACTTTAGTTTCATTTTAAATTATTTTGAATTAGTTAAAACAAAAATCTTAATTAATTGTTAATATTCCTAGTTAATTTTCTTCTTTTTTACGTTCGTATGGTGATAATTTAACATTTGATATATTTTTTAAGGATTTATTTAACACTATAATGTTTTTTGTTTGTATTTTTTGTAAGAAATTGCTTTGTTTGTTTGATTTTATTTTTTTATGAACTCTGTTATTGTTACTTGATACATTGAATTAGTAATGTTAAATTTGAAAAGAAAGCCATTCTTAGGAGGACTTAATTCTTAGTAGCGCAGATCCATGTTATGGAAAAAGTTGCTACCAGCTGTTTAATCTTGTTTGTAAGTTCATTGGATTGTGTGTACGACTATGTCACTGTTCTATTATGGAAATGTTTAAGAATACTTTTATTTAAAGATAATATTTCATAGCCTTCATCACAGCAAGCTGCTGATTAAACTTATCAAATTAAATTCTTGTTTTAGAATTCCATTTATTCTCTCTGTCACTGCATTTTCATATGGATTCGAGTTTTGAGTCATACTGTATTTTATATTATTTTGATCTAATAGTTTTTGATATTGATCAGAACAATACTGTCGTCCTCTATCGGAATGATGGATTAATACTGAGCCTTTATCACTGCGCTGTTTTATTGCATTTTTTAAAGCCGTTAAGGTGCTTTGAGTATTCATGTTATCGGCCACATTAAAACCCATTATTCTTTTAAAGTAAGCATCTGTTATAAGACTTAAATAACAAGGATTATCTCTTTTTCCAATATAAGTTATGTCTGATACCCAGACTTGCTCTGGTCTGCAGATCTGAAATCTAATATTTGATTTTGATGCTTTCTAAATCGATGATGAGAGTTTGTTGTTATGTGATAAGAACGTTTTGGTATTATCAACAAATGATTTGCCCTAAGGATATCGATAAATTTATCCCTGCCGATTTTGAGTTGATGCAATTGAACTTTTAAAAGATAATACAGTTTTTTTGCTCCTATTCGAGGCATTGTCTGCCTGGTTTCCAAAACCAGGCTGATAACTTCCGAAGCCAGATGCTGTCTGGAACTGGTTCTTTTTTATTCTTCGATAATAAACCTGTCTATCTATCCCGAACAAAGTACAGACAAACATTATTGTTTGTTGATGTTCTTTTTTAAAATGGTCGATTGTTCGGGTGGTGAGTTTTTTCGGATGTCAATTTGATATTCTTTTTCAGCTATATCAATCATCATATCAAAAATAATAGCTTTTTTATCAGCAACATAAGCCTGCTGTTCTAAAAATGCTTTTTGTTTTTCCAATAACTTCACTTTGGCTTCAAGTTCCATTGTTTTTTGTTCAGGAGATTTTGACATAGTAAAAGGTGTTTGATTGTCCCAATCAAAGTTACCAAATTTCCGAAGCCATTGAACGATTGTTGAGCGCGATTGAATGGTATAATCTTTTTTGACTTGAGAAATTGAAGTTTTTCCCTGTTCTATTTCCTGAACAATTTGAAGTTTAAAAGACATACTGTAATCTTTCTGCGTGCGCTTTATATAGCGCAATTCTTGATCTTTTTCCATAATGATACTTTTTGTGTATCGCTATTTCAGGACAAGACATTATTAAATAAAAAAACCACTAGTTTAAACTAGTGGTTTTAATGTGTTCTAAGAACAATGCTAATTAGTTAACATCCCAGAATATTTTGGTGGTTAACTTGTCTCCTCCATTTAATGCATTAGAAGCCTCAGTCCAATTTGCACCATTTACTGTTTGCTCGGCAGTTGGGTAAGTGTATCTTACCGGAACTTTTCCGCCAGCAATAGAAACAGAACTTGGGTGAGATACTAATTTAGGAAAATCTAATCTTCTGAAAGCTGTCCAGGATTGGAAACTTCTGTTGTACAAAGCGATCCATTCTTGGTATCCAATTTTTTCTTGCCATTTTCCAGTTCCAGTTCCGGGTGCTCCAGGAACAGGAGTAGTAGCGGCAGTAGCATACGCAACTTGTGGATTAGCTAAGTAAGTCGCGATGTCTCCAGCGGCAACTCCCCAATACTCCATTGATAATGTAATCGCATCTGTATAGTATTCAGCGGGTGTTTTTCCAACAGCATAGCCTCTTGCAGCAGCTTCAGCTAAGTAGAAATTAACTTCGAAAGCTTCTAATAAAACTCCAGGAGCTGAAGGATTTTTGATAACATCACCAACATGAGAATAAGTTGTTTCATAAGGAAGTGAGTTACGCCCTCCAGGTACACCTCCAACATATGTTCCGTCAGCCATAGGAGTGAAGAATATAGGTCTTCTTGGATCAGAAGTGTCGTTCATTCTGCTTACTAATGGCTTAGCAGGAACGTTATCATTTCTTTGGCTAGCTACAAGGTTATCAAAAATAGGATTATAGTTAGGAGCAAAAGAAGCGTAAGTTAATAATGCATTGTTAGTGTTTTTTACTAAAAGACCTCCAGCATAAGCTGATTCAATAGTAGTTTTTGCTAATGCAGAGTTAAAATCGGCAATATTAGTTCCTAGTTTTAATTTTACAGAGTTAGCGAACAATTTCCAGTTTGCAACATTTCCTTTGTAAATAAGATCTCCGGTGTTGAAACTTTCTCCTGTAACATCCAATTGAGCAATTGCATCGTCAATACGAGCAATTAGTTTTGTATAGATTTCAGAATCTTTATCATACTTAGGCAAAATGATAGCTGGATTTTGTAATGATTCTGTGTAAGGAACATTTCCAAAAGTATCAACTAAAATTTGGTAGGTGTAAACTCTTAAGATTTCAAGAATAGCAACTTTGTTTTTTTGCTGTTTTTGCCAATCTGCATCCGAAATTGCAGCAGGTTTAGTTTCAGCTTTTAAAACTTCTTCGGCAGTTTTCAAGTTTCCTAAAACATCTTGGTACATTTTTGTCCAATGCGTATCAGGAATTAATCTTGTTGTTAAGTTATATCTTGATTCCGCAGTGTATAAAGTTGCAGCCCAATATTGAACATAATAACGTAATGGGTTATTATTAACACTGGGAGTAGTCAATTGATCAACTAGTTCTTTTTGTGCATTTGATAATAATGATTCTGCAGAAACGTCATAAGACTTCTTGATATCATCATTGAATGTTTCATTGTCGCTAACACAACTCGATAGAGTCAAAAATGTTAGTGTTACTATTGATAAAAATATCTTTTTCATTTTGTTTAGAAGTTAAGTTTTACATTAAATGAGTACACTTTAGTAGCTGGCATAACTCCTGATTGGTATCCTTGAATATTTCCTGCTGAAGAACCTGCTTCAGGGTCAGCAAAAGGAAGGTTTTTGTCAATGATCCATAGGTTGTTTCCGATTACACTAAATGACATACCTTTGATGTACATTTTATCTAAGAATTTTGATGGTAAACTATAAGTCAATCCAACTTCTCTTAGTTTTACGAATGAACCGTCATAAACATAAGCTTTTGTTGGGTTAGTGTCTGAACTGAATGCAGTACCTCCAGAAGTAGATGCATCGATTCTAGTAGTGTTTGGTGTTCCATCAGCATGAACTCCAGTTAAAATAACACCACCGCTATCAGGACCAGCTGTCAAAGGATTTCTTACAGAATTTCCTAAATCATTTACTCCTAAGTCGTAGATTCCAGTTTCTCTTCCGTAAGCTTGATCTAAAGAGAAGATATCTCCACCTTTTTTGAAATCAACTAAGAAGTTTAATGCAATGTTTTTGTATGTGAATCTGTTTGAAACACCACCAATGTATTTTGCTTGAGTATTACCGATCACTTTGTTTGAAGCAAGTACATAAAATCCATTAGCATCAATTACTTTGTTTCCGCTAGCATCATAAGTATAATCTTTTCCTCGTAAAGTACCATAAGATTCACCTACAGTGGCATTTAATGAAGCACCGCCTTGGAAAGTAGCAAGTAATAAGTTATCTCTTCCTTGGTTAAGAGAGATTACAGTATTTTTGTTAGTTGACCAGTTTACACCGATATCCCAAGTAAAGTTTTCTGTTTTAATTGGTTTTCCAGAAAGTGCAATCTCAATACCTTTGTTTTCAATTTCTCCAGCATTTACTGTAGCAAAGTTTACACCTGTTGATGTAGATTGTGGTACATTGAAAATTTGGTTTTCAGTGTTAGTTTTGTATAAAGACAAATCAAAATTTAATCTGTTTTTGAACATTGCTAACTCTAAACCAGCTTCCCAAGCTTTTTGAATTTCAGGTTTTAAGTTTGAGAAATCTAGGTAAGTAGAACTATTTCCAAATAATGGATTTCCCTCTAAACCGTAGTTGTTTACTTTTGCACCTAATCTTCCAGCAGCAGGGTCATTACCTACTTGTGCGTAGTTAATTCTTACTTTTCCTAAAGATAACCAATCAGCTTGTAATAATTCTGAGAAGATTAAACTTGATCCGATTGAGTAGTAGCTATAGTTGCTATTTTCTGTTGGTAAAGCTGTACTCTTGTCTAATCTGTAAGATCCCTCTAAGAAAAGAGTCTTTTTGAAATCTAAAGACAATTGTCCGTATAAGCCTGATTTCTCGTAAGTTACTTGAGATTCTTTTGCAGGTAAGAATACATTAGAGTTGTCTAAGCTGTATAAGCCTGGTTTAGCTAAACCGCCTGTTGTAGAAGCTTGAATAGAATAAGCGTCTGATCTTAAGAAAGTATAACCAGCCAAAGCTTTAGCACCGATATTTTCTGATAAGTGGAAATTATAAGTTGCTATGAAGTCATACGTTTGTTGCATAAAATCTCTTTTGTATAAAGAATAACCTGAACTGTCGTTAGCACCACTGATACCAAATGTTTCAGCATGGCTTCCTACAGCTTTTCTTAATTCTTGTTGATCATTTGAATAATCAATTGTTGCACGACCTAAAACAGTAAAGTCTTTAGTGATGTCGTAAGATAAACTAGTACCAACTAAAAATCTTGTTCTTGAATCTTGCTCATAGTTTTGGTATCTGTCAAAATATGGATTATTCCAAAAAGCAGGCGCTAAATTACCGTTTGTTGGATCAGTCATGTTCCAAGTTACGTTTTGCTGTGTTCTATTATATTCTCTTTCCAATTCTTTGATGTCAACGTTAGTTGCCCACCACTGTCTGAAACCTCCAATAAAGTTGTCGCCGTATCCAGTATTATTTCTACCGGTGGTGTTTTGGTTTGTAAAAGTAAAGAAAGAAGATGAAGTTAATTTGTCTGATAAATCTCTTGAGAAATTACCATTTAAACTATTTTTATTTAGTAAACTATTTGGTAATACACCAGTGTTGTTACTGTTTGTAAAGCCTAAATTATAAGCTCCTTTTTCATCACCACCACTTAAATTGATATTATTGGTGTAAGTTGTAGATTTTCTGAAGAAATCTACGGGTGTATTGCTTGCAGCAACCCATGGAGTGGCTTTTCCGTAGTTTGGATTGCCTAATACGAATGCATTCCAGTTGTAAACCATGATGTTTGGATCAAATGCATTTCCATAAGAAGCATCATCTCCTGTAGAAGCAACAAGTCCATTAGGGTTGCCAAAAATATCTGCTGAATAGCTACTGTCTTCTCCGCCATATCCTTGACCGTATTTGTTTTGATAAGTTGGCATTGTAGTTTTGTCTATTGTTCCAATAGATACTGTTGAACTAACAGAAACACCTAAAGTAGAGTTCTTTTTTCCTTTTTTAGTTGTAATCATTATTGCTCCATTAGATGCTTGGCTACCATACAAAGCAGTTGCAGCAGCACCTTTTAAAACGTTGATTGATTCAATGTTATTAGGGTCGATATCAGAAGCTGCGTTACCAAAGTCAAATCCTTGTCTTCCGTTTTGCGAATCTGCATCATTTAAATTTGCATTACTTACAGCAACACCATCAATAACTATTAACGCTTGGTTGTTTCCAGTAATACTTTTTACACCTCTTAATACAATGTTTGTAGATCCCCCAAAGTTTGAGTTTGCTTTAATTTCCAAACCTGCAACTTTTCCGGATAGGTTATTTAAGAAGTTGTTTGTTGGGCTGCTGTTTATTTGCTCAGCAGTTACTAATTGAGAAGAATATCCTAAGGATTTTTTTTCTCTTTTAACACCTAAAGCAGTTGTTACTACAACACCTTCAAGTTCTTGTGCATCACCAGCTAATTTTACGTTAACAGAAGATGAACTTGCAGCTATTTCCTGGGTTTTCATCCCAATGTAGCTAAATACCAAAACTTGGCTTGTTGATGCTTTGATAGAATATTTACCATCAAAATCAGTTTGCGTACCAGATTTCGTTCCTTTTACTAATACACTTACACCTGGCAAAGGCATACCTGCATTATCGGTAACGATACCCGAAACAGCTCTTTCTTGCGCAAAAGTTAGTTGCGCTGCCAGTACTAATAAAAGTACTAGAAATCCATTGAACTTTAGTTTCATTTTTAAATATTTTGAATTAGTTTCGCAAAACTCTTAATAATTTGTTAACTATCCTAATGTTAGTTGAATCTTTTTTCAGTAAACATTAAAATTTAACATTATAACATATGTTTATGATAGTGTTATATAATTGTAATTCGTTAATCTTTTGTCCACCATTTGTAAGAGTAATTTTTAATAAACCGTTTTTGGTTTGTATTGATGTTCCAGCCCCGATTCCTATTAATTTTTTTATTTCATTTTTTTCAAAAGTGCTTGTTAAGTCTTGATATAGCCCATAATCAATAATAGAATTAATATATAAGTTTTTGGAAACAAAATATCTGTATTCTGTAAGAATTAAAGAATTAAAATTGGATTGTAAACTATTTTCCAAAAATCCTCTAATGGAGTTCACACCTCCAAAACGAAATAATTCATTAGAGATATAATTTTTGCTATGCAGATAGAAATTTTGTGAATTTATGTTAAAATAATTTCTCTTGTTGAGTTCAAAATTATAAGAAACGTTAAGGTTAATGTAGAATTGCTTGCTTGATCCAACTGTTTGTGGATTATCATTAGTAGTTCTTTTTCCGTATCCTGTCGTTAAGTTTAAGTATGCTTTTCTGGGAGATAAATCGTTTGAATTATCTTTTTTTCGATATTCTCCTGTAGCGGTAAAATAGGAGTTGTTGAAATCGCTGATGGTAGAATTGTTCGTGTTTTGAATATCACTTGATTCTGTTGATTGATAGCCTAAATAGATTTTTGAATTATAATTAATGTAATATCCAAGATCAATTGCTGTTTTTGTGTTTTGAAATGTGCTGTCTTGTTTAAAAATATTTAATTGAGCTTTAATTCCGAGTGATGTTTTGAAAATATAAGGAATCTCTAATTTGGCATTAAAAGTCTTTTGTTGATTTCCATCACTTTTCCAGTATAAAGAAAATTGTTCTCCGGAATGAAGTATATTTTGCAAGCTAATGTCAATATATCCGTTTAGATTTAATTTGCTATTCTCGTCATTTGAAAATCCGATATATCCATCAAAATTATTTGCTTTTCTTTTTTCAATGTAAGTATATATCTTGGTGGAGTCATTGGTGAATAAAATTTCGGGATATTTTGGTTGTGTCATAAATTCAAAACTATTAATGTCGTCATATAATTCTTTTACGGTATTTTGATTGAAAGTTTTGCTGATGTATTTTTTATTTAGTTGTTTTAAATGCCCTTTTGGAAAAAAGTCAGAATTATTGATATTTATGTAATTAATGATTATTGAATTTACAAGGCGTCTTTTTTCAGATTTAAAATTTAAGTCTGCATATATTGTGAAATTCTTTCTTTGAATGTTTTCAAGTTTTATCTTGCTTAATGCAAGACCTTGTTTTTCTGCATCAATTATTTTTTGATTTAAATAATTTTCTATGTTCTCATAAGGTAGAATTAAGGTGTCGTTTTTAATTTCTGAGGAATCAAAAAAAATATTATTTCTACCTATATATATATGTATGTTTTTTATTTTGTTTTTTAGGCTTATTGTCGATATATAAGTACTGTCATTTATTTTATTGATGCTGAATATGCGATTGTCTAAATATCCTTTTTTTGTCAATCTTTTTGAAGTGTTGTTTATCTCGTTTAATAGTGATTTTATATTTTGGTGTTTCGTTGTATAATTTAGTGAATCTATTGTTTTGTTCTCAATCAAATTGTTTCCATTTATTTTTAAATGAAAGGTTTGAGCTTTACAACTTATGCCAATTATGAATATGAATATATTTAAAAGATGTCTCAAGGCGAGTTTCGTGTTTATTAAAAGTATTGCAAATATCTATTATTTGTTTGTAAAAGTTTAAGCTTAAATAATGTTATTGAAAATTAATGGATTAACGTTGGTATAGTGAAAATTATTTTATACATTTGCAACCCCGTAAAAAGCGGGAATTTAATATACATAATAAATTTTTAGTATTAATTATGCCAACAATTCAACAATTAGTAAGAACAGGAAGAACTCAGATAACTAAGAAGAGTAAATCGGTTGCTTTAGATTCTTGTCCTCAAAGAAGAGGGGTTTGTACGCGTGTTTACACTACTACACCAAAAAAACCAAACTCTGCAATGCGTAAAGTTGCGCGTGTACGTTTGACAAATGGTAATGAAGTGAATGCTTACATCCCTGGAGAAGGACACAATTTACAAGAGCACTCGATAGTATTAGTTAGAGGCGGAAGGGTAAAAGATTTACCAGGTGTTAGATATCATATCGTTCGTGGAGCGCTTGACACGTCAGGAGTTGCAGGAAGAACGCAAAGAAGATCTAAGTACGGTGCTAAACGCCCAAAAGAAGCAAAAAAGTAATTTAAACTTTTAAGAAAAAGACATGAGAAAAAGAGCGGCAAAGAAAAGACCACTTTTACCAGATCCGAGGTTTAATGACCAATTGGTAACGCGTTTTGTGAACAACTTAATGTGGGACGGTAAGAAATCTACAGCTTTCAAAGTATTTTATGATGCAATTGATATCATTGAATCTAAAAAGCAAGATTCAGAAAAATCTTCATTAGAAATATGGAAAGATGCTTTAACAAACGTTATGCCTCACGTAGAAGTACGTAGTCGTAGAGTAGGTGGAGCTACATTCCAAATTCCAATGCAAATTAGACCAGACAGAAAAATTTCTATGGCAATGAAGTGGTTAATACTTTATTCTAGAAGAAGAAATGAAAAATCTATGGCACAACGTTTAGCGTCAGAATGTTTAGCTGCTGCTAAAGAAGAAGGTGCTGCGGTTAAGAAAAGAATGGATACTCACAAGATGGCAGAAGCTAATAAAGCTTTCTCTCACTTTAGATTTTAATTCGTAAGAAATGGCTAGAGATTTAAAATATACAAGAAATATCGGAATTGCTGCTCATATTGATGCTGGTAAAACAACAACAACTGAGCGTATTCTTTTTTATACTGGAAAATCACATAAAATTGGTGAAGTACACGATGGTGCTGCAACAATGGACTGGATGGCACAAGAGCAAGAAAGAGGTATTACAATTACATCGGCAGCAACAACTTGTGAATGGAATTTTCCAACTGAGCAAGGTAAGCTTTTGCCTGAGTCATTGCCATACCACTTTAATATTATTGATACTCCTGGACACGTTGATTTTACTGTAGAGGTAAACCGTTCTTTGCGTGTACTTGATGGATTGGTTTTCTTGTTTAGTGCTGTTGATGGTGTTGAGCCTCAATCAGAAACTAACTGGAGACTTGCAGATCAATATAGAGTACCTCGTATGGGATTCGTAAACAAGATGGACCGACAAGGATCTAACTTTTTGGCTGTATGTCAACAAGTTCGAGATATGTTAAAATCAAATGCTGTTGCGATCACTTTGCCAATTGGTGAAGAAAATGATTTCAAAGGTGTTGTAGATTTAGTAAAAAATCAAGCTATCATTTGGCATGATGCAACTCAAGGGGCAACTTTTGATATTGTTGATATTCCTGCTGATATGGTTGCTGAAGTTAAAGAATATAGAGATATTCTTATTGAAGCAGTTGCTGATTACGATGAGAACTTGCTTGATAAGTATATGGAAAATCCAGATTCTATCACAGAGGAAGAAATTAACAATGCTCTTAGAGCTGCAACAATGGACATGGCTATCATCCCGATGATTGCTGGTTCTTCTTTCAAAAACAAAGGAGTTCAGTTCATGCTAGATGCAGTTTGTAAGTATTTGCCTTCTCCAATGGATAAAGAAGGTATCGAAGGGATTCACCCTGATGATGCTGAATTGTTAGAAGAGGATCAAACTAAGATCTTGCGTAAGCCAGATGTAAAAGAGCCTTTTGCTGCTTTAGCATTTAAAATTGCTACTGACCCATTCGTAGGTCGTTTAGCTTTCTTCCGTGCTTATTCTGGGCGTTTAGATGCTGGTTCTTATGTTTTGAACACTCGTTCAGGAAATAAGGAAAGAATTTCTCGTATCTACCAAATGCACGCTAATAAACAAAATCCAATCGAATTTATTGAGGCTGGAGATATTGGAGCTGCTGTTGGATTTAAAGATATCAAAACTGGAGATACATTGTGTGATGAAAAACACCCAATTATTCTTGAGTCTATGAAATTCCCTGCACCGGTAATTGGTATTGCAATTGAACCTAAAACTAAAGCTGACGTTGATAAAATGGGTATGGCTTTGGCTAAATTAGCTGAAGAGGATCCAACATTTACTGTTAGGACAGATGAGGCTTCAGGGCAAACAATTATTTCAGGTATGGGTGAGCTTCACTTGGATATCCTGGTAGATCGTATGAAACGTGAATTTAAAGTTGAAGTGAACCAAGGTGAGCCTCAAGTTGAATATAAAGAAGCGTTTACAAGAACTGCAACTCATAGAGAAACTTACAAGAAACAATCAGGGGGTCGTGGTAAATTCGGTGATATCGTATTTACACTTGAGCCAGCTGACGAAGTTGATGGTAAAGTTCCTGTTGGATTACAGTTTATTAATGCAGTAAAAGGTGGTAATGTTCCTAAAGAATATATTCCATCTGTAGAAAAAGGTTTCCGTGAAGCTATGAAAACTGGTCCTTTGGCTGGTTATCAAGTGGATAGTTTGAAAGTAACTTTGACAGACGGATCTTTCCACCCTGTCGATTCTGATGCACTTTCTTTTGAATTAGCAGCTAGAATGGGTTATAGAGAAGTGGCTAAAGCTGCTGGAGCAATTATTCTTGAGCCTATCATGAAAATGGAAGTTATTACTCCTGAAGAAAACATGGGAGATATCGTTGGTGATATCAACCGTCGTAGAGGTCAGGTTAATGATATGGGTGACAGAAATGGTGCTAAAACTATTAAAGCTGATGTGCCTTTGTCAGAGATGTTTGGATATGTAACAACATTAAGAACATTATCTTCTGGTAGAGCTACTTCAACAATGGAGTTTTCACATTATGCAGAAACACCTTCTAATATTTCAGAAGCTGTAATTAAAAAAGCAAAAGGTAACGCTTAATTCTTAAGAAAATGAGTCAAAAAATCAGAATAAAACTAAAATCTTACGATCACATGTTAGTGGATAAGTCTGCTGAAAAAATCGTAAAAACAGTAAAAACTACTGGGGCAGTTGTAACAGGTCCAATTCCGTTGCCAACTCACAAAAAACTTTTCACTGTGTTGCGTTCTCCGCACGTTAACAAAAAAGCGAGAGAGCAATTTGAAGTAATGTCATACAAGAGATTGATTGATATTTATTCATCTTCATCTAAAACTATTGATGCATTAATGAAACTTGAATTGCCAAGTGGAGTTGAAGTAGAAATAAAAGTATAATTTTTTTATTATATTTTATATATAAAAAGCGAGGCAGAAATGTCTCGCTTTTTTTTGTGGACAAAAGTTTTTATGGGTGATTTTTTCGAGATATTTATTTTGGTGAATTATTTCTCTTTTGTTGAAATGTCTTGAATTTAGGGTGTTGCCAATGCTTTTTCTTTGGGTGATTAAGTAATTGTTGAACTAAGTGTTGTTGTGGGTTAAAAAGATAAAACTTATTTTTTTAATGAAATAAAATATAGGTGACGGCTAGATTGATGCTTTGATTTTGATTATGAGCTATTTAATTTTTCTAACCGTTTGGTATATTCAATTTTAATGTATACTTTTGCACTCCCTGTTTGGAAATTTCTGTTATTTTCAAATTGAAGGGAATTTTAGTAATTAATAATTAATATTTATGTCTGGGTTAATTGGTAAAAAAATCGGCATGACTAGTATTTTCGACGAAAACGGGAAAAACATTCCTTGTACAGTAATCGAGGCTGGGCCGTGTGTTGTTACCCAAGTCAGAACCAAAGGTGTTGACGGGTACGAAGCGTTGCAACTTGGTTTCGATGACAAAAACGAGAAACATTCCACTAAAGCGGCTTTAGGTCACTTTAAAAAAGCTGGAACTGTTGCTAAGAAAAAAGTCGTTGAATTTCAAGATTTTGCAACTGAACAAAAATTAGGAGATCTTATTGATGTTTCTATTTTTGCTGAAGGAGAGTTTGTAGATGTACAAGGTGTATCTAAAGGTAAAGGTTTTCAAGGGGTTGTTAAACGTCACGGATTTGGTGGTGTTGGACAAGCAACTCACGGTCAACACAACCGTTTAAGAGCGCCAGGTTCTGTAGGAGCTTCTTCTTATCCATCTAGAGTATTCAAAGGAATGCGTATGGCTGGAAGAATGGGAGGAGACAATGTAAAAGTTCAAAACCTTAGAGTTTTAAAAGTAGTTGCTGAAAAGAATCTGCTTGTTATTAAAGGATGTGTTCCTGGACATAAAAACTCTTATGTAATCATTCAGAAGTAATGGAAGTAAAAGTATTAGATTTCAACGGAAAAGATACTGGAAGAAAAGTTCAACTTTCTGATTCAGTATTCGCAATTGAACCAAACAATCACGCTGTATACCTTGATGTTAAGCAATATCTTGCTAATCAAAGACAAGGAACTCACAAGGCTAAAGAAAGAGCTGAAGTGACAGGAAGTACGCGTAAGATTAAAAAACAAAAAGGAACAGGTACAGCTCGTGCGGGAAGTATCAAAAATCCATTGTTTAAAGGTGGTGGAACAATTTTCGGACCAAGACCAAGAAATTATTCATTTAAATTGAATAAAAGCTTGAAAAGATTGGCAAGAAAATCAGCTTTCTCAATCAAAGCAAAAGAGTCAAATATTATCGTTCTAGAGGACTTTAATTTTGAAACTCCAAACACTAAAAATTTCATTAACGTTTTGAAAGCTTTAGGGTTAGATAACAAAAAATCTCTATTTGTGTTGGGAGAGTCAAATAAAAATGTATATTTGTCGTCACGCAATTTAAAGGCTTCTAATGTCGTAACTAGCTCAGAATTAAGCACTTACGCTATATTAAACACTAATAATTTAGTGCTTTTAGAAGGTTCTTTGGAGTTAATCGAAGAAAATTTAAGCAAATAATAGGAATATGAGCATCATAATTAGACCTATAGTAACAGAAAAAGTAACCAAAGAAAGTGAAGTTCTTAACCGCTTCGGATTCGTTGTTGACAAAAAAGCAAACAAAGTTCAAATTAAGAAAGCTGTTGAAGCTGCTTATGGAGTAACTATTGTATCAGTTAACACGATGAACGTAAGACCGGACAGATCTACTAAATACACTAAAAGTGGTTTAATCAGTGGAAAGACAAATGCAATCAAAAAAGCAATTGTTCAAGTACAAGAAGGAGAAACAATTGATTTTTACAACAATATCTAAGATAGAAAAATGTCAGTAAGAAAATTAAAACCTATTACCCCAGGTCAGCGATTTAGAGTTGTGAATGGTTATGACGCTATTACAACTGATAAGCCGGAACGCTCTTTGATAGCGCCGATAAAAAACTCTGGAGGTAGAAATAGTCAAGGAAAGATGACCATGCGTTATACGGGTGGTGGTCACAAGCAGAGATATCGTATTATTGATTTCAAAAGAACTAAAGACGGAATTCCGGCTACTGTGAAATCAATCGAATACGATCCAAATCGTACTGCATTTATTGCTTTATTAGCTTATGCTGATGGAGAGAAAACTTATGTTATTGCTCAAAACGGATTGAAAGTAGGTCAGAAATTAGTTTCTGGACCAGAATCTCAGCCTGAAATTGGTAATACATTACCTTTAAGCAGAATTCCTTTAGGAACTGTAATCTCTTGTATTGAGTTACGTCCAGGTCAAGGTGCGGTAATCGCTCGTTCAGCTGGAACATTTGCTCAATTAATGGCAAGAGATGGAAAATATGCAACAATTAAAATGCCTTCTGGAGAAACAAGATTAATCTTGTTAACTTGTTCGGCTACAATTGGAGCTGTTTCTAATTCAGACCACCAATTAGTTGTATCAGGAAAAGCTGGTAGAACAAGATGGTTAGGAAGAAGACCTAGAACAAGACCTGTTGCAATGAACCCTGTTGATCACCCAATGGGTGGTGGAGAAGGACGTTCTTCTGGTGGACATCCACGTTCAAGAAATGGAATACCAGCAAAAGGTTATAGAACTCGTTCTAAGAAAAACCCGAGTAACAAGTATATCGTAGAACGTAGAAAGAAATAATAAGATATGGCACGTTCATTAAAAAAAGGACCTTTCGTTCATTATAAGTTAGACAAGAAAGTTCAGGAAAACGTAGAAAGTGGTAAAAATAGTGTAGTAAAGACTTGGTCTAGAGCTTCTATGATTACTCCAGATTTCGTTGGACAAACTATCGCAGTTCATAACGGTCGTCAATTTGTACCAGTTTACGTAACAGAAAACATGGTAGGTCACAAATTAGGAGAATTTTCACCAACTAGATCTTTTAGAGGTCATGCTGGAGCAAAAAATAAAGGTAAAAAATAAGAAGCAATGGGAGTTCGTAAAAGAGAAACAGCAGATGCGAGAAAAGAGGCTAATAAGTCTATTGCTTTCGCAAAATTGAATAACTGCCCTACTTCACCTAGAAAAATGCGCTTAGTAGCGGACTTGGTAAGAGGTCAGAAGGTAGAAAGAGCACTTAACATCTTAAGATTCAGTTCTAAAGAGGCTTCAAGAAAATTAGAGAAACTATTATTATCTGCAATCAACAACTGGGAGCAAAAAAATAGTGAAGGTAATTTAGAAGAAGCTGGATTATTTGTTAAAGAGATCAGAGTAGATGGTGGAATGATGTTGAAAAGACTTCGTCCAGCTCCACAAGGTCGTGCACACAGAATAAGAAAACGTTCTAACCACGTAACAATCGTGCTTGGAGCTATCAATAACACACAAAGCAATTCTTAAGCAGCATGGGACAAAAGACAAATCCAATTGGAAATAGACTTGGTATCATCAGAGGGTGGGACTCAAACTGGTATGGTGGAAATGATTACGGTGATAAACTTGCCGAAGATCACAAAATCAGAAAGTACATCCACGCTCGTTTATCAAAAGCTAGTGTATCAAAAGTAATCATCGAGAGAACTTTGAAACTTGTAACCGTTACTATCACTACTGCTAGACCTGGTATTATTATCGGAAAAGGCGGACAAGAGGTAGACAAGTTGAAAGAAGAACTTAAGAAAGTTACTGACAAAGAGGTTCAAATCAACATCTTTGAAATCAAAAGACCTGAATTAGATGCTTATCTTGTGGCGACAAGCATCGCTCGTCAGATCGAAAGCCGTATTTCTTACAGACGTGCAATCAAAATGGCTATTGCTGCTTCTATGCGTATGAACGCTGAAGGTATCAAAGTTTTGATTTCTGGTCGTTTGAATGGTGCTGAGATGGCACGTTCAGAAGGTTTCAAAGAAGGTAGAATTCCTCTATCAACTTTCAGAGCTGATATTGATTATGCTTTGGCTGAAGCTCACACTACTTACGGTAGAATGGGTATCAAAGTATGGATCATGAAAGGTGAAGTTTATGGAAAGAGAGATCTTTCTCCACTTGCAGGAATGGATAAAAAACAATCTGGAACTGGTGGTGGTAAAGGTGGTGATTCTCCAAGAGGAGACAGAAAGCCCTTTAATAAAGGTGGAAAACCAGACGCTCGTAAAAGAAAGTAAATTTTTAAACTAAAGAAAAATGTTACAGCCTAAAAGAACAAAATACCGTAAGGTACAGAAAGGTAAAATGAAAGGTAACTCTCAAAGAGGGCATGAACTTTCTAATGGAATGTTTGGTATTAAATCTGTACATGAAGATGGAATGTTCTTAACGTCTCGTCAAATCGAAGCTGCACGTATTGCTGCAACTCGTTTCATGAAGAGAGAAGGACAATTATGGATCAAAATATTTCCAGACAAACCAATTACTAAGAAACCTCTTGAGGTACGTATGGGTAAAGGTAAAGGTGCCGTTGAATATTGGGCTGCCGTTGTTAAACCCGGAAGAATTATGTTTGAAGTTGGAGGAGTTCCTTTATCAGTTGCAAAAGAGGCCTTACGTCTTGCAGCTCAAAAGCTTCCAGTAAAAACTAAGTTCGTCGTTGCTAGAGATTTCGAAGCATAATTAAATTTATATTATGAAACAATCAGAAATAAAAGATCTTTCTGCAGCGGAGTTGCAAGAAAAACTTAGTCAAACTAAGAAAATATATGCTGACCTAAAAATGGCTCACGCTATTTCTCCAATTGAAAACCCACTTCAAATTAGAAGTGTAAGAAGAACAGTTGCAAGATTAGCTACAGAGTTAACTAAAAGAGAGTTACAATAATTGTATTCTGCTGAAAGATGGAAGAAAAAAGAAATTTAAGAAAAGAAAGAATAGGTGTTGTTACTTCAAATAAAATGGATAAGTCTATTGTTATTGCTGAAGTAAGAAAAGTAAAACACCCATTATACGGTAAGTTCGTGTTAAAAACAAAGAAATACGTTGCACACGACGAAACAAACGACTGTAACATTGGAGATACTGTAAGAATTAGCGAAACGCGTCCTTTAAGTAAAACAAAATGTTGGAGATTAGTTGAAATCTTAGAAAGAGCTAAATAATTATGGTACAACAGGAATCAAGACTAAAAGTAGCAGATAACACGGGAGCAAAAGAAGTTTTAACTATCCGTGTTTTAGGAGGTACCAAAAGAAGGTATGCCTCTGTTGGTGACAAGATTGTAGTATCTATTAAAGATGCAACTCCTAACGGTAACGTTAAAAAAGGAGCTGTTTCAACTGCAGTTGTTGTACGTACCAAAAAAGAAGTGAGAAGAGCTGATGGTTCTTATATCCGTTTCGATGATAATGCATGTGTTCTTTTGAACGCTGCAGGGGAAATGAGAGGAACTCGTGTTTTTGGTCCGGTAGCAAGAGAACTTCGTGAAAAACAATTCATGAAAATTGTATCATTAGCACCAGAAGTGCTTTAATTCGTTTTAAGATGATAAAGCTAAAAATAAAATCAGGAGATATCGTAAGAGTTATTGCTGGAGACCATAAAGGTGCTGAAGGTAAAGTTTTACGTGTTTACCGTGAGAAAAATAAAGCGATAGTTGAAGGTGTAAACATGGTTTCGAAACATACAAAACCAAGTGCTAAAAACCCTCAAGGTGGTATCGTTAAGAAAGAAGCTTCTATACAAATATCTAACATTTCACTAATTGATCCTAAAACTAAGGAAACAACTAGAGTTGGTATTAGAGTAGAAGGAGATAAGAAAGTAAGATTTTCAAAAAAATCTAATCAAGTACTATAGTAATGGCATATACACCTAGACTAAAAGAAGAATATAAGAGTAGAGTAATCTCTGCTCTTAAAGAGGAATTCGGATATACAAACGTGATGCAAGTTCCAAAACTTGAAAAAATCGTTTTGAGCCGTGGAGTTGGTGCAGCTGTATCTGATAAAAAACTTATTGACTATGCAGTTGATGAGTTAACAAAGATCACTGGACAAAAAGCAGTATCTACAATTTCAAAGAAAGACGTTGCGTCATTTAAATTGAGAAAAGGGATGCCTATTGGAGCAAAAGTTACTTTACGTGGTGAAAGAATGTATGAGTTTTTAGATAGACTTGTTACTTCTGCTTTACCACGCGTTAGAGATTTTAGTGGTATCAAAGCTACTGGTTTCGACGGAAGAGGTAATTACAACCTTGGAGTTTTAGAGCAAATCATTTTCCCTGAAATTGATATTGACAAAGTAAACAAAATTTCAGGAATGGATATTACATTTGTTACTACTGCAAAAACAGACAAGGAAGCAAAGTCATTATTGGCTGAATTAGGATTACCTTTTAAAAAGAATTAAGACATGGCTAAAGAATCAATGAAAGCCCGTGAGGTAAAAAGAGAGAAAACGGTAGCAAAGTATGCTGAGAAAAGAAAAGCTTTGAAAGAAGCTGGAGATTTTGAAGGTTTACAAAAATTACCTAAAAACGCTTCACCAGTTCGTTTGCACAACCGTTGTAAGTTAACAGGTAGACCAAGAGGTTATATCCGTCAATTTGGTATTTCACGTGTAACTTTCCGTGAGATGGCTAATAATGGGTTAATTCCTGGAGTTAAAAAAGCGTCTTGGTAATCTCGCAATAAGTTAGTACTTTTGCAAACCAAAAAATAATTTTAATTGATTAAAGGTTCGGGAGATGAGTATCTCCCGAAAACCATAATCGCAATCAAATACATATGTATACAGATCCTATTGCAGATTATTTGACTAGAGTTCGTAACGCTGTGGCTGCAAACCACAAAGTTGTTGAAATTCCAGCTTCTAATCTAAAAAAAGAAATAACTAAGATCTTATTTGATCAAGGTTATATCTTGAGTTACAAATTTGAGGACAACTCTGTTCAGGGTTCAATCAAAATCGCTTTGAAGTATGATAAAGATACTAAAGAGCCTGTAATTAAAGATATCCAAAGAATTAGTAAACCTGGTTTACGTAAATATGCAGGTGCTGCCAAATTACCAAGAATCCTTAATGGATTAGGAATTGCAATTGTTTCAACTTCTAAAGGTCTTATGACTGGAAAACAAGCGAAACAATTAAATGTAGGTGGTGAAGTAATTTGTTACGTATACTAATTTTAAAGACTAAATAAGATGTCAAGAATAGGTAAAAGCCCAATTGTAATCGCTGCTGGAGTAACTGTTGAAGTTAAAGATGGTATCGTTACGGTAAAAGGAAAAAAAGGTCAACTAACTCAGGAGTTTTCGGACATTACTGTAAAAGTTGAAGGCGATCAGGTTCTATTGGAAAGATCGTCTGATCATAAAGACCAAAGAGCAAAACACGGATTATACAGATCATTAATCAATAACATGATAATTGGTGTATCTGAAGGTTTTACAAAAGAACTTGAATTAGTTGGAGTTGGTTATAGAGCTTCAAACCAAGGACAAAAATTAGATTTAGCTCTTGGATATTCTCACAATATTGTTTTAGAAGTTGCTCCAGAAGTAGTTTTAGAAACAATATCTGAAAAAGGTAAAAACCCTATCGTAAAATTAACATCATTTGACAAACAACTTTTAGGACAGGTTGCTGCGAAAATCAGAGGTTTCCGTAAGCCTGAGCCATACAAAGGAAAAGGTGTTAAATTTGTGGGTGAAGTATTAAGAAGAAAAGCAGGTAAATCAGCTTAAAAAATAAGATTATGTCATTAACAAAATCTGATAGAAGACAGAGAATTAGATTCAGAATTAGAAAATCGATTAGTGGTACTGCTACTAACCCAAGACTATCTGTATTTAGAAGTAACAAAGAAATTTACGCTCAACTTATTGATGATGTAAATGGAGTTACTTTATTAGCTGCATCTTCAAGAGAAAAAGAAATAGGGAAAGGTACAAACGTTGAAATCGCTGCTGCTGTTGGAAAATTAGTTGCAGAGAAAGCGTTGAAAGCTGGGATTGATACAATCACTTTTGATAGAGGTGGTTATTTATATCACGGTCGTATTAAATCATTAGCAGAAGGCGCAAGAGCGGCTGGACTTAAATTCTAATATATTATGTCTAAATACAAAAATGTAGAATTGGTAAAACCAAGTGGTCTTGAACTTAAAGATCGTCTGGTAAGTGTTAATCGTGTTACTAAGGTTACAAAAGGTGGTAGAGCTTTCGGTTTTTCTGCTATTGTAGTTGTAGGTGATGAAAACGGAGTAGTTGGTCATGGATTAGGAAAATCTAAAGACGTTTCTGAAGCAATTGCGAAAGCAGTAGAAGATGCTAAGAAAAATTTAGTAAAAATTCCTTTGAACGGACAATCTGTTCCTCACGAACAAAAAGGTAAATTTGGTGGTGCACGTGTATTCTTAATTCCTGCGTCTCATGGTACAGGAGTTATTGCTGGTGGAGCTGTTCGTTCAGTTCTTGAATCAGTAGGTATTCACGATGTATTATCTAAATCTCAAGGATCATCAAATCCTCATAACGTAGTGAAAGCAACTTTTGATGCTTTATTACAAATGAGAAGCGCTCATACTGTTGCAAAACAAAGAGGTGTTTCTTTAGAAAAAGTTTTTAAAGGTTAATTCAAGGAAATTATGGCTAAATTATTAGTAAAACAAGTAAGAAGCAAAATCAACTGCCCTCTTTCTCAAAAGAGAGGTTTAGAAGCTTTGGGTCTACGTAAAATGGGACAAGTTGTAGAGCATGATTCAAACCCTGCTATCCTTGGGATGATAAACAAAGTTAAACACTTAGTTTCTGTAGAAGAAGCTAAATAACAAATACTGTTATGAATTTAAGTAACTTACAACCAGCTGAAGGGTCAACACACAATCAAAATAAAAGATTAGGTAGAGGAGAAGGTTCTGGAAAAGGTGGTACTTCTGCAAGAGGTCACAAAGGAGCAAAATCTCGTTCTGGTTATTCTAAAAAGATTGGTTTTGAGGGAGGGCAAATGCCACTTCAAAGACGTGTGCCTAAGTTTGGTTTCACAAACATCAACCGTAAAGAATACGAAGGTGTTAATTTAGATACGCTTCAATTGTTAGTAGACAATGGTGTAATTACTGATTCTGTTTCTATGACAGATTACGTAGCTAACCGTCTTGCTACCAAAAATGAAATCGTTAAGATTTTAGGTAGAGGAGAATTGAAAGCAAAATTAAAAGTAACTGCTCACAAATTTACTGCTACTGCAAAAGCTGCTATTGAGGCTGCTGGTGGAGAGGCTGTAACAATATAATTTTTCTATTGTATGAAGAAATTTATTGAATCAATTAGCAATGTTTGGAAAATCGAAGAACTAAAAAACAGAATCCTTATTACTTTAGGGCTTCTTTTAGTATATCGTTTTGGAGCACACGTTACGCTTCCTGGAATTGACGCAACTCAATTAACAGGATTGGCAGGACAAACTAAAAATGGTTTAGGATCTATCCTAGACATGTTCACCGGAGGTGCTTTTTCTAAAGCTTCAGTTTTTGCTTTAGGAATTATGCCTTATATTTCTGCTTCTATTGTTGTTCAGTTGATGGGAATTGCTATTCCTTATTTACAAAAGCTTCAAAATGATGGAGAAAGTGGTAGAAAAAAGATTAATCAAATTACACGTTGGTTAACTATTGCTATTACATTGGTTCAAGGTCCAACTTATATCTATAATTTATACAGAACGTTGCCTGGAAGTGCATTCTTATTAGGGTTTAACTCTCCTGAGTTTTTATTTTCGTCTGTTATCATTTTAGTTACTGGTACAATTTTTGCTATGTGGCTTGGTGAGAAAATTACTGATAAAGGAATTGGAAATGGAATTTCATTATTGATTATGGTTGGTATTTTGGCTCGTTTACCACAAGCTTTTATGCAAGAATTCAAATCTGTAGTAACAAATAATACTGGAGGTTTAATGTTAATGGCCATTGAAATTATTGTGTGGTTATTGGTAATTATTTCTTGTGTATTGCTTACAATGGCAGTACGTAGAATTCCGGTTCAATATGCTCGTCGTACAACAACAGGTGATTACGAACAAGATTTAGCAGGTGGTAATAGACAATGGATTCCTCTTAAGCTTAATGCTTCTGGAGTTATGCCGATCATTTTTGCACAAGCAATTATGTTTATTCCTGCTGCTGTAGCAGGATTGTCTAAGTCTGACACATCACAGTCTATCGTTGGTGCATTTAGTAATATTTTTGGATTTTGGTATAATTTTGTTTTTGCAACTTTAATTATTGTATTTACATTTTTCTATACTGCTATCACAGTACCTACTAATAAAATGGCTGATGATTTAAAAAGAAGTGGTGGTTTTATTCCTGGCGTTCGTCCAGGAGCTGAAACTTCAGATTTTCTTGACAAAGTGATGTCTTTAATAACTTTCCCAGGATCTTTATTCCTTGCTTTGATTGCTGTGTTCCCAGCTATTGTTGTAAGTATTATGGATGTACAACAATCTTGGGCAATGTTTTTTGGAGGTACCTCATTAATAATTATGGTTGGAGTTGCAATAGATACTATTCAACAAATCAATTCATACTTGTTAAACAAACATTATGATGGTTTAATGAAGACTGGTAAAAATAGAAAAGCGGTAGCTTAATATATTTATGGCAAAACAATCAGCAATAGAACAAGACGGATCAATCATCGAAGCGTTATCCAATGCGATGTTCCGTGTAGAGTTAGAAAATGGACATATTGTAATTGCTCATATTTCTGGTAAGATGCGTATGCATTACATCAAATTATTACCTGGTGATAAAGTGAAACTGGAAATGAGTCCTTATGATTTGTCAAAAGCAAGAATTACTTATCGATATTAAAGGATATTCACTATGAAAGTTAGAGCATCAGTAAAAAAGAGAAGTGCCGAGTGCATTATCGTGCGTAGAAAAGGGAGATTGTACGTAATAAACAAAAAAAATCCTAGATTTAAACAAAGACAAGGATAATTATGGCAAGAATAGCAGGGGTAGATATCCCAAAAAATAAGAGAGGTGTTATAGCACTAACCTATATCTTCGGATTAGGGAGAAGTAGAGCTATTGAGATTTTAGAGAAAGCTCAAGTTAGCCAAGATAAAAAAGTTCAAGATTGGAATGATGACGAGATCGGAGCGATTCGTGATGCTGTTTCATTTTACAAAATTGAAGGAGAATTACGTTCTGAAGTTTCTTTGAACATCAAACGTTTAATGGATATTGGTTGTTACAGAGGTATCCGTCACAGATCTGGTCTTCCTTTAAGAGGACAAAGAACTAAAAACAACTCTAGAACAAGAAAAGGTAAAAGAAAAACTGTTGCTAACAAGAAAAAAGCAACTAAATAATAAGTAATATGGCTAAAGCAACTGCAAAAAAACGTAAAGTTATCGTTGAATCAACGGGTGAAGCTCATATTTCTGCGACTTTCAACAATATTATCATTTCTTTGACTAATAAGAAAGGTGAAGTTATTTCTTGGTCTTCAGCTGGTAAAATGGGTTTCAGAGGTTCTAAAAAGAATACTCCATACGCAGCTCAAATGGCAGCAGAAGATTGTAGTAAAGTAGCTCTTGAAGCAGGACTTAAAAAAGTAAAAGTTTATGTAAAGGGACCAGGAAACGGACGTGAGTCTGCTATTCGTTCTATACATAATGGTGGAATTGAAGTTACTGAGATTATCGATGTTACTCCAATGCCTCACAATGGATGTCGTCCTCCAAAAAGACGTAGAGTTTAATACTCAAATTTTTATAGTATAACCTAGATAGAAAATAGATTATCGAAGGATAAGACCTGAATTCATAATCTCTATCTTAAACAATTTAAAATGGCAAGATATACTGGTCCTAGTACAAGAATCGCTCGTAAATTTGGCGAAGCAATCTTCGGAGATGATAAGTCTTTCGAAAAAAGAAATTACCCACCTGGACAACACGGGATGGCTAAAAAAAGAGGAAAAAAATCTGAGTACGCTGTTCAGTTAATGGAAAAGCAAAAAGCTAAATATTCTTACGGAATTTTAGAAAAACAATTCAGAAATTTATTCGAAAAAGCATCAGCTACTAAAGGAGTTACTGGTGAGGTTTTATTACAATTATGCGAAGCAAGATTAGATAACGTAGTTTTTAGAATGGGTATTGCTCCTTCTAGAAGAGGTGCACGTCAAATCGTATCTCACAGACACGTTACTGTAAATGGAGAAGTTGTAAATATTCCTTCTTACCACCTTAAGCCTGGTGATAAAGTTGCAGTTCGTGAAAAATCTAAATCTTTAGAAGCTATCGAACGTTCTTTATCAAATTCAAGTCATGTTTATGAATGGATTACTTGGAACAATGATCTTAAAGAGGGAACTTTTGTTTCTGTACCTGCGAGACTTCAAATTCCAGAAAACATTAAAGAACAATTAATCGTAGAGTTGTACAACAAATAATAATTGACTTAGTCGAAATTTATGGCAATATTTAATTTTCAAAAGCCCGATAAAGTTATCATGATCGATTCAACCGATTTTGAAGGTAAATTCGAATTTAGACCTTTAGAACCTGGTTATGGATTGACTGTTGGTAATGCACTTAGAAGAGTTTTGCTTTCAGCATTAGAAGGTTATGCAATTACATCTGTTCGTATCGAGGGTGTAGATCATGAGTTTTCTACTATTTCAGGTGTTGTTGAAGATGTTACCGAAATTATCCTTAATCTAAAACAAGTACGTTTCAAACGTCAAATTGAAGATATCGATAATGAGGCAGTTACTATTTCTGTTTCTGGTAAAGATCAATTAACAGCAGGTGATTTTCAAAAATTTATCTCAGGTTTTCAAGTTCTGAACCCAGATCTTGTAATCTGTAATTTAGATTCTAAAATCAAATTGAACTTCGACTTAACAATCGAAAAAGGTAGAGGATACGTTCCTGCTGAGGAGAACAAAAAACAGAATGCTGCAATTGGTACTATTTTTACAGATTCTATTTTTACTCCGGTAAAAAATGTAAAATATGCAATTGAAAACTTCCGTGTTGAGCAAAAAACAGATTACGAAAAATTAGTTTTTGAAATTAAAACTGATGGTTCTATTAATCCAAAAGACGCTCTTACTGAGGCAGCTAAAGTTTTAATTCACCACTTCATGTTATTTTCTGACGAAAGAATTACACTCGAGGCTGACGAAATTGCACAAACAGAATCGTATGATGAAGAGTCATTGCATATGAGACAATTGCTTAAAACTAAGCTTGTTGATATGGATTTATCTGTGAGAGCATTAAATTGCTTGAAAGCGGCTGAAGTTGATACACTTGGTGATTTAGTATCGTTCAATAAAAATGACCTAATGAAATTCCGTAATTTTGGTAAAAAATCTTTAACTGAACTTGATGAACTTGTTGCAGTTAAGAATTTAACTTTCGGAATGGATTTAGCTAAATACAAATTAGATAAAGAATAATTCAATCCCGCTTGCGGGATTAAATTTAAAATAGCAATGAGACACGGAAAAAAATTCAATCACTTAAGCAGACAGACTGGACATAGAAAAGCTATGTTGGCTAATATGGCTTGTTCTCTTATTGAGCACAAACGTATTAACACTACTGTTGCTAAAGCTAAAGCGCTTAAACAATTTGTTGAGCCTTTAATTACAAAATCAAAAGAAGATACGACTCACAACCGTCGTATTGTTTTTGCTTACTTACGTAGTAAATATGCTGTAACTGACTTGTTCAGAGATGTAGCTGCTAAAGTTGGTGACCGTCCAGGTGGATACACTCGTATCATTAAAGTTGGAAATCGTTTAGGAGATAATGCTGATATGGCAATGATCGAACTTGTAGATTTCAATGAACTTTACAATGGAGGTAAAAAAGAAGTTAAAAAAGCAAAAAGCCGTCGTGGTGGTAAAGCAAAAAAAGCTGACGAGACTACTCCGGAAGCTCCTGTTGCTGAATCAGAATCGACTACTGAAGCTTCTGAATAATTATGAAAATAATGATTCTATAAAAATCAAGGATAAGCTAATTTTTAGTTTATCCTTTTTTTTTTGATTTTTTTTTAAGAGACTAAAATTTAACTTATTTCGGCTTCACGGTTTTATTTTTGTGAATGAAATTTTTAAAAAATCTTGGCAGCACTCTTTTAAAGAAGTAAATTTGCAAAATATCTAATTACAAGTGAGACTTTTTAAGTTTCATATACAATTAAAAACAATACAAATTAAGGAATGAAATACACAACACGACAAAGCGCCATTTTATTACTAAGTGATGGAACTATCTTTCATGGAAAATCAATCGGAATTAGCGGTAAAACTTTTGGTGAAGTTTGTTTTAATACTGGGATGACGGGATATCAAGAGATTTTTACAGATCCTTCTTATTTTGGACAAATTATGGTTACCACTAATCCACATATTGGTAATTATGGTATTAATGATTTAGAAGTTGAATCAGAAAGCGTAAAAATTGCTGGTTTAGTTTGTAAAAATTTTAGTTTTAATTATTCAAGAGAAGATGCTTCGGGGAGTTTAGAAGATTATTTTACTAAACAAAACTTAATATGCATTTCTGATGTTGATACGCGAGCTCTTGTAAGTTATATTCGCGATAACGGTGCTATGAATGCTGTTATTTGCACAGACGGAACTTCTGTTGAAGATTTGAAAAAAGAATTGGCTAATGTTCCAAACATGGAAGGACTTGAATTAGCTTCTAAAGTGTCAACTAAAGAACCATATTTTGTTGGGGATGAAAATGCAAAGTACAAAATCTCTGCATTGGACTTAGGTATAAAAAAGAATATTCTAAGGAATCTTGCTAAAAGAGATTGCTACATTAAAGTTTTTCCATATGATTCGTCATATGAGGATTTAACCGCATTTAATCCTGATGGTTATTTCTTGTCAAATGGTCCCGGAGATCCTGACCCGCTTTATGGAGCTATCGAAGTAGCGAAAAAGATTATTGCTGATGATAAACCTTTGTTTGGAATTTGTTTAGGGCATCAGGTTATTGCGCTTGCAAATGGTGTTAAGACCTATAAAATGTTTGGCGGACACAGAGGAATAAATCACCCTGTAAAAAATCTTCTTACAGGAAAAGGTGAAATTACTTCTCAGAATCATGGGTTTGCTGTAAAAAGAGAAGCTCTAGATGGACATCCTGAATTAGAGCTTACACATATACATTTAAATGATGACACTGTGGCTGGCATGCGTATGAAAAACAAGAATTGTTTCTCAGTACAATATCACCCTGAAGCCAGCCCTGGACCGCATGATTCTTCTTATCTGTTTGATCAGTTTGTTGAGAATATAAAAGCAACTGTTGCTAAAACGATATAGTTAATAAATAAAGGTCTTTAATAGATATAATGAGTAATTACTATTAAATAATTTTATAATTTCGAAAAAAAATATAGTTTATTAATAAAAAACAAAAATAATGAGTATTATAATTAAAGTTCACGCAAGACAAATTCTTGATTCCAGAGGGAATCCTACTATTGAAGTTGATGTAGTAACAGAAAATGGAGTTTTAGGTAGAGCAGCTGTACCATCTGGAGCATCAACTGGAGAACACGAAGCTGTTGAATTACGTGATGGAGGTAAGGCCTACTTGGGTAAAGGAGTTTTAAATGCAGTGAATAATGTAAATACTCTTATTGCTGAAGAATTAGTTGGTACTTCTGTATTTGAACAAAACACTATTGATCAGTTAATGATTGATTTAGATGGAACTCCAAACAAATCTAAATTAGGAGCTAATGCTATTTTAGGAGTTTCTTTGGCTGCTGCAAAAGCTGCTGCAAATGAACTAGGTTTGCCGTTATACAGATATGTAGGTGGAGTTTCTGCTAATACATTGCCGGTACCTATGATGAACATCATCAACGGTGGGTCTCACTCTGATGCACCTATTGCATTTCAGGAATTTATGATTTTTCCTGTAAAAGCAACTTCTTTTACACATTCTATGCAGATGGGAACTGAAATTTTCCACAGCTTGAAAAAAGTTTTACATGACAGAGGGTTAAGTACTGCTGTAGGTGATGAAGGTGGTTTTGCTCCGAATTTGGCTGGTGGAACTGAGGATGCTTTGGATACTATCAAATTAGCAGTTGAAAAAGCGGGTTATTCTTTTGGTGATGAAATTATGATTGCTCTTGATTGTGCAGCTTCTGAATTTTATGTAAATGGTAAATACGATTATACTAAATTTGAAGGAGAAACTGGAAAAATCAGAACTTCTGAAGAACAAGCAGATTATTTAGCTGAACTTGCAGCTAAATATCCAATTATTTCTATCGAAGATGGTATGTATGAGAATGATTGGGACGGATGGAAATATCTAACGGATAAAATTGGAGATAAAGTTCAATTGGTAGGTGATGATTTATTTGTAACTAATGTTGAACGTTTGTCTACAGGAATCCAAAAAGGTATTGCAAACTCTATTTTAGTAAAAGTAAACCAAATCGGAACTTTGACAGAAACTATTGCAGCAGTAAACATGGCTAAAAATGCTGGTTATACTTCCGTAATGTCTCACCGTTCCGGAGAAACAGAAGATAATACAATTGCAGATTTAGCTGTAGCTTTAAACTGTGGTCAGATTAAAACTGGTTCTGCTTCTCGTTCTGATCGTATGGCAAAATACAATCAATTGTTAAGAATCGAAGAAGAGTTAGGAAGTACTGCTTATTTTCCTGGTTTAAATGCTTTCAAAATCAAATAAATGTAGAGTTATATATTGAAAAAGAAACCATTCGTTTTTGCGAATGGTTTTTTTTTGGAGTTTTAACAAATTCATAGCAGGATTCTTTTTTTAATTAGTCTTAAATTCCTTAGATTTGATAAATTATTATTTTAAAGATTTATTTCCGATATATTATGTCAAAAATAGCTACATTAGAAGTAGATGGTCAAAAAATTGAACTTCCGGTAATCACAGGAAGCGAAAATGAATCAGCTATCGATATTAACAAATTACGTGATTTAACAGGCTTTATTACAATCGATCCGGGATATAAAAATTCTGGTTCTTGTAAAAGTGAAATCACTTTCTTAGACGGAGAATTAGGAATTTTGCGTTACAGAGGATATTCAATCGAAGATTTAGCTGAGAAAGCTAGCTTTTTGGAAGTATCATATCTTTTAATTTTTGGTGAATTGCCAACAGCTCAGGAATTAGAGCAGTTTGAAAATGGTATTAAAAAACATACTTTGGTAAACGAAGAGATGAAAAATATCATTGATGGTTTTCCAAAAACAGCACATCCAATGGGTGTACTATCTGCTTTGACCAGTGCTTTAACGGCATTTAATCCAAAAGCGGTTAATGTTGACAATGAAAAAGAAATGTATGAAGCCATTTGTAAAACAATGGGTAAATTTCTAGTAATTGCTACATGGACATACAGGAAATCTATGGGTTATCCGTTAAATTATTATGATAATACACAAGGGTATGTAGAGAATTTTATGCAGTTGATGTTTAAATTGCCTACAGGACCTTATTCTGCTAATCCTGTTATTGTTGATGCATTAGATAAATTATTTATTCTTCATGCAGATCACGAGCAAAACTGTTCTACTTCTACGGTAAGAATGGTAGGTTCATCTCACGCTGGCTTATTTGCTTCAATTTCTGCAGGAGTTTCTGCTCTTTGGGGGCCTCTTCACGGAGGTGCAAATCAGGCAGTACTTGAAATGCTTGAAGAAATTAATAAAGATGGTGGTGATACAGACAAGTTTTTGGCAAAAGCAAAAGACAAAAATGATCCATTCCGTTTAATGGGATTTGGTCATAGAGTTTACAAAAACTTTGATCCAAGAGCAAAAATTATTAAAAAAGCGGCTAAAGAAGTATTAGAAACTTTAGGAGTTGAAGATCCTATTTTAGAAATTGCTAAAAAATTAGAATCAGCTGCTCTTGAAGATGATTACTTCAAGTCAAGAAATTTATATCCAAATGTTGATTTCTACTCTGGAATTATCTACAGAGCATTAGGAATCCCAACAGATATGTTTACAGTAATGTTTGCTATTGGTAGATTACCAGGATGGATTGCACAATGGAAAGAAATGCGTGAGAATAAAGAACCTATCGGGCGCCCTAGACAGATTTATACTGGGCATCCTTTGAGAGACTTTAAGTCAAACAAATAAAAAAAACTAAAGCTTCACTTAACTGTGAAGCTTTTTTTATCTTTGCCCAAAATATAATATAGTTATGTTGCAATTAAATGTAAAGAACGAAACGTCAAGATTGCGTGCTGTAGTTTTGGGTTCTGCTGTTCATAATGGGCCAACTCCTTCAATCGAAGAGGCTTATGATCCTAAATCATTGGAACATATTAAAGCAGGGACTTATCCTGTAGAGAAAGATATGGTTGCTGAAATGGAGGCTTTTAACGCTGTCTTTCAGAAATACGATGTAACTGTTTATCGTCCGGAAATGATTGAAAATTACAATCAGATCTTCGCCAGAGATATTGGTTTTGTTATTGATAATACGTTTATAAAATCCAATATTTTACCTGATAGAGAAAGAGAATTAGATGCTATTCAATACATAATTGATCAAATAGATTCTCAAAAAGTTGTTCGCCCTCCGGAAGAAGTTCATATTGAGGGAGGTGATGTAATGTTGTGGAATGACCATATCTTTATTGGTACTTATAAAGGTAGTGATTACAAAGACTACATTACAGCAAGAACAAATATTCATGGAGTGAATTATATCAAAAAATTATTTCCAAATAAAATAGTAAAAGAATTTGACTTAGTTAAGTCAAAACTAGAGGCGAGAGATAATGCGCTACATCTGGATTGCTGTTTTCAGCCTGTTGGAAAAAATAAAGGGATAATTTATAAAAGAGGTTTTCGTGAAGAAGCAGACTATTTATATTTGGTAAATCTTTTTGGAAAGGAAAATTTATTTCACATTGAAAGAAATGAAATGTATAATATGTTTTCTAATGTATTTTCAATTGATGAAAATATAGTAGTTTCTGAAAAAAACTTTACAAGACTTAATAATTGGTTGCGTGCAAACGGTTTTATAGTTGAAGAAATTCCGTATGCTGAAATTGCCAAACAAGAAGGGTTGTTGAGATGTTCAACTTTGCCGTTAATTAGAGACTAAATATAGTTTCAAGTTTCAGGTTCTGTACAACGTGAAACATGAAACATGAAACAAAAAACATAAAGAAAATGAAACAAACAACAAATGCAATTGTAATGATTCGCCCGGTTGCTTTTAGAATGAATGAGCAAACAGCGGTAAATAATTATTATCAAAAAGTATTAGACGGACTTTTGCCTAGTACAGTAAACGCAAAAGCCCAACAAGAATTTGATGCTTTTGTTGAAAAATTAAGAGCAGTTGGTGTAGACGTAACTGTTATTGAAGACACCTTAGAAACAGATACCCCAGATAGTATTTTTCCAAACAATTGGGTTTCTTTTCATGAAAGTGGTGATGTAGCCTTATATCCGATGTTTGCAGAAAACCGTCGTCATGAACGTCGTGAAGATATTTTGGATATCCTTGAAGAAAAAGGATTTGAAATTGCCAATATAATGGATTATACTTCTGCCGAAGAAGACGGGATTTTTCTTGAGGGTACAGGAAGTCTGCTTTTAGATCGTGCAAATGGAAAAGCTTATTGTGCTTTGTCTCCTCGCGCAGATGAGGAATTGTTTATTGAATTTTGTGAAGATTTTGATTATGCCCCAGTAATTTTTGAGGCCTTTCAGACAGTTGAAGGTGAGCGTAAATTAATTTACCATACCAATGTAATGATGTGTCTAGGAGAAACTTTTGCGGTTATTTGCGCAGATTGTATAGACGATAAGAAAGAAAGAAAAATGGTTTTGGATAATCTTAAAGCCGACAATAAAGAAATTATTTTGATTACCGAAGCTCAGGTAAATAATTTTGCAGGGAATATGTTAGAAGTACGAGGAGCAAATGATAAAAAATATATCATAATGAGCGCGTCAGCACATCAAAGTTTAACTCCAAAACAAATTACTCAATTAGAAAGTCATGCAGAAATCTTAAGTTCAAGTCTGGATACTATAGAGGCTTGTGGTGGAGGAAGTGCAAGATGCATGATGGCTGAAGTATTTTTACCAAGAAGTTAAATAAAAAAGGAACTAAATAAAAAGGATAAAGCTTAAGTTTTATCCCTTTTTTATAGTGTTTAATTTTGAAAATATTACATCAAATTACCTTTGATGATATTGACAATTGAACTTACTATATATTGAATTCCGATAGAAATAACTATAAAACCAACGATTCTGGAAATAGCGACAATTCCCGAAGCTCCTAATATTCTTGCCAGATAATGTGCGCTTTTTAAAATAAGAAAAATGACAATTGCAATCGCTAAAATTGCTAAACACGAAAATATAATTTCCTCCATTTGATGATGTTCCTGATAGAATGCAATTAATAATGAAATTGAACCAGGGCCGGCCAGCATCGGAATTGCTAAAGGAGTTAAGGCAATATCATTTCGTTGCTGAATTTCATTTTCAATCTTTTTATTAATACCCCTTTTTTTATTGAATTTTCCAGAGAGTAAGGAAAAACCTGAATTGACAATTACAATTCCTCCGGCAATGCGAAGCGCATCAATGCTAATTCCAAAAAAAGTCAGCACATATTGACCTATAAAATACGAAACAATTAAAATGATAAAAACGTTTACTGCAGTCCATATTGAAATTCTGGAACGCTCTTTTTTAGAATCATGTTGTGTTAATCCTACGAAAATAGGAACTGTTCCAATTGGATTCAATACAGAAAAAAGAGCAGCAAATAAATAAATGAATAAATCCATATTGTTTAAGTTAATGAAGTAAAAATAGTCATTTTTTAATGCTTGATTACAAATTTATTTTTGGTTATTGTTTTTTATTACACTAATTCTCTATAAATAACATAAAGTAAGCTCATTCTTTTTGATTACTTTTGTATCATATTTTAAAATGATGAAAAACAAGAAAACCTTAGTTCTGGGTGCTACCACAAAATCAGACCGCTACGCTTTTAGAGCGATAAATTCTTTAGTTCAAAAAGGACATACTGTTTTGGCTATAGGTCAAAATACAGGAGAAGTTGCAGGTGTAAAAATTCATACTAAAGCTATACCTGTTACAAATATCGATACTGTTACTCTTTATTTAAATCCAACTCGTCAAAGAGATTATTATAATTATATAGTAGAAGCACAGCCAAAAAGGGTAATTTTTAATCCGGGAACTGAAAATCCGGAATTATATCAATTACTGGAGTTAAATAATATTAAAGCAGAAGTTGCTTGCACATTGGTATTATTAGCTACCAATCAATATTAATTTTTAGAAATTTCTGAGTCATCGTCTTTTTTTGTATTGAAAGTAATTTTTTACTGTAAGCAAGATCAGATTAAAGTACAATGAAAATGCTATTTTTGTCGTTATGGAATTTTCATCAAAATTAATTGAAAAAGCAGTAAACGAAATGTCGCAATTGCCAGGAATTGGTAAGCGTACGGCATTGAGATTGGTTTTGCATTTACTAAAACAACCTAAAGAACAGACAGGTTTTTTATCTCAGGCATTGTTAAACATGCGTGAAGATATTAAGTTTTGTGAAAGTTGTCATAATATTTCTGATACAAAAATTTGTGAAATTTGTGCTAATTCTTCCAGAAATCATCAGCTGATCTGTGTGGTTGAGGATATTCGGGATGTTATGGCTATCGAAAACACAGGTCAGTATAAAGGGATCTATCATGTTTTAGGTGGTAAGATTTCCCCGATTGAAGGTGTTGGGCCAAGTCAATTGAATATTTCAAGCCTGGTCAAAAAAGTAAAAGCAGGAAAAGTGGCAGAAGTTATTTTTGCACTGAGTTCAACAATGGAAGGTGACACAACAAATTTCTATATCTACAAACAAATCGCCGAATCTGATACTATACTTTCAACAATTGCAAGAGGCATTTCTGTTGGAGATGAATTAGAATATGCAGATGAAGTAACACTGGGAAGAAGTATTTTGCACCGTGTTCCGTTCGAAAAAACTTTCAAAAACAACTAAATAAGATCAAATAAACATTAGATTTCCTGAAGATTAAAGGAAAACCTATATTTGCCGATAAAATATTAATAATGACAAAGAACAGCTTTTATATAGTACTATTAATTAGTATGTTGTTTACTTCTTGTATCCCTGTAAAAGATTTAGTGTATTTACAAGATAAAAATTCTTCAGGAGAACAAAATACAGTTGCAGCAGTAGAATCTAAACCTTATAGATTACAGGCAAATGATATAATAAGCATAGATATCAAAGCGATTGATCCTAAGTTGGTGTCCATTTTTAATAAAACAGAATCTGTTTCAAGCACAGCAGGAAAATCAGAGTCAGCTTTGTATTTTGATGGTTTTACAATTGATGATCATGGAAATATCAGAATGCCAATTTTAGGAGAAGTAAACGTTATAGGATATACACTTGAAGAAGTACGGGTTATAATTGAAAAAAAATTACTTGAAGAATATTTTAAAAGTGAAGCTAATATTTTTGTAACAGTAAAATTAGCCGGATTTAGATATACTATTAATGGCGAAGTCGGCAGTACAGGAACCAAAACATTATTTCAGACACATGTCAATATTATGGAAGCTATCGCAAATGCAGGTGATATTACGACAGTTGGAAATAGAAAAGAAGTGACTGTTATCCGCCAAACTCCAACTGGAGTATTAATGAATAATATAGACCTTACAGATGTAAATGTAATGAAATCACCATATTATTATCTCCAGCCAAACGATTACATTTATGTAAAGCCATTAAAACAAAAAACATGGGGAACAGGTCAGACTGGTATTCAGTCTGTCGGAACTATTATTACTTTACTGTCATTGGCTACAACAGTTTATTTAATTCTTAAAAATTAAAACCGGATTCAAAGATGTTAGACATAAAAGATTTTTCGATTTTTGAAAATCATTCGAATTTTGATTTTAAAGGACT
>Ga0307410_10000033_pt1 | contig 48596 bp, 43 predicted proteins | sample 322Ometagenome_3_FD_203707 | JGI IMG/M metagenome (GOLD analysis project Ga0307410, IMG submission 203707) | Maize rhizosphere microbial communities from greenhouse at UC Davis, California, United States - 322HYB-O-3 | ecosystem: Host-associated > Plants > Roots > Rhizosphere > Soil | place... | reverse complement strand
CCGGCAACACACTCGCCACGCCCGCATCGACGACCTTGAGCGCCAGCCCATGCTGACGCGCGAAAACGTTGATGGCCGCGCCACCCGCCAGAAAATTATGCACCATTTGCACCGTTACCGCCGAAGGAAACGGACTCACTCCTTCCGCGGTCAAACCGTGATCGCCCGCGAAAACCAAAACCGTGCCGCCATGCAATGCCGGCGCCGTCGTGGCCTGCATCAAGCCGAGGCGCAAGGCGAGTTCCTCCAGGCGGCCCAGCGCGCCAAGCGGCTTGGTCTTGGCATCAATCCGCGCACGGAGCGCGGGTTCACACTCGGCGGCCAGCGCCGGAATAGTCCATGTCTTCATTTTAAACGCAAGGGACAGCCCGAAACCATCAACCACGCTTCGTCGGCAGCCGCCGCCGTGCGTTGCGCCAGCCAACCCGCAAGATCGCGGAACCGGCGCAACTCGGCGGAGTCCGGCACCGGGCTCCAGCCTATCTCGTTGCCCACGATCACGGCGGGCGCAGAACCGGCCTTCAGCACGTCCAGCAAAGCGTCCCATTCCGCGAACACTGCATCGTCATCGCGCTCAAAGCGCGCTCCAAGCCACAGCGTAAGACAATCGAGCACCACACCACTCGGTGGCGGAACGAGCCCCGTCAGCGCCCCGGCCACGTCAGAGGGCGCTTCGAGCGTGCGCCACGCCTCAGGGCGCTCCGCGCGATGACGGCGCACGCGATCGGCCATTTCGCGATCGTCGCCGGAATCCCGATACGTCGCCACAAACACCACGCCGTCTCCCCACGTGCGCGCGAGTTCGACCGCGCGGCGGCTTTTCCCGCTGCGCACCGGACCGGTGAGATAGATCAGTTGTCCCATATTTTAAATCGGACGTAGCAGCCCGAGGTCACGAGGCTGAGTTTTCTCATCTCCCACCAAGTAGGCAGCCTGCTTGCAGGCGCGGCTCGGAGCGCGAGCAAGCTCGCAGCCTACATGAAGGCACCCGCTTACTAAAACTAATCGACTCGTTTTCGGATAATTCGCCTGCATGGCTTAGATCCCCAAATACCTCCGCACCGACGTGAGATCAACGTGCTCAACCACATGGTCGGCCATCGCCTCATAAACCGCGCGGCGTTGCTCCGCCCACGTGACATCGGGCGCGCGGTGCGCGTCGATACCGGCGGCCCGGGCGAGCCGTCGGCGCGTCTCCGGCACCTCAAACCAACCGTGTTGATACGTCCCCGAGACATTGCCCACGCACGCACCGTCGGGACCGGCCTCGGTGCGGCCCATGTGGATTTCGTAAGTCGTCCAACGCCGCCCGTCGCATTCGCTGATTACCGGGCGCACGATTTTTTCTGCCACAAACCGCGTGCTCACTGGCAGCAAGCCAAGTCCGGGCTCGTCACCCGCATCGCCGGCCACACCAAGTGGGTCGGAGAGAAATTCACCGAGGATTTGATAACCACCGCACAAGCCGATCACCGGCGTGCCTCGACGCGCGGCGGCGATAATCACCGCCGCCAGACCCGTCGCGCGCAACCAACGCAAATCAGCTATCGTATTTTTAGTGCCCGGAATGACGATGGCGCGCGCGTCGGCGAGTTGCACGGCATCGGCAGTCCACCGCGTGCGCACGCCGGCATCGCCCCACCACGGTTGGCAATCGGTCAGATTGGCCGCATGCGGCAGCCGCACCCACGCGATGACCTCACCCGCCGGGTCGCCACGATCTTCGTCGCCCCGCGCGAGCCCGTCTTCTTCCTCCGGTTGCAAGTCGGGCCGAAACGGCACCGTGCCGAGCACGGACAAACCGGGCGCGTGAGGCGCGAGCCAGGTTTGCGGATCGAGAAACAGACCGAGATCGCCGCGAAACCGGTTCACGATGGCGCCGAGACCGCGCGCGCGATCTTCGGGCGGAAGCAGCGCCCACGTGCCGGCCAGTTGGGCGTAGATGCCGCCACGATCGATGTCGCCGATCAGCAACCAGCGCCCATCGAGATGGCGCAGCGGCCGCAAGTTGACGAGGTCGCGGTCCATGAGATTGAGCTCCACCGGACTGCCCGCGCCTTCGAGCACGAGCACGTCGCAACGTTCGCGCCAGCCGTCGAGCACGTCGCGCACCTCGGCCCACAAGCGGTCGAACTCGCGGTAATAATCGCGCCCCGCCTGATGCCCCACCGCGCGCCCGTGCAGGATGAGCTGCGAACCTTGCGGGCCGGTGGGCTTGAGCAGAATCGGGTTCATCGCGACGGTGGGCGCAAGGCCGCACGCCTCGGCCTGGACCGCTTGGGCGCGGGCGATCTCGCATCCGTCGGGCAATGCCCACGCGTTGTTCGACATGTTCTGCGCTTTGAAGGGAGCGACCCGCACACCTTCGCGGCGCAACCACGCGCAAAGCGCGACGGTCATCCACGTTTTTCCCGCGTTGGACGAGGTGCCGAGAACACCGAGGGCTTTCATAAGATCGTTCTCATTCTCTTACTCGTTCTCCGTCTCGATCCGAGTCTCCGGTGCACGCGTATTCATGGAATCGAGAACGAGTATGAGAACGAAGAACGAGAACGATTTTCATCAGAATTCAATGCCCGCCTGCGCCTGCACGCCTGCCTCGAACGGATGCTTGATCATACGCATCTCGGTGACCAAATCGGCGGCAGCGATCAGTTCGGGCGGCGCGCCGCGACCCGTGACGACGACGTGCAGGTCGGGACGCTTGGCCTTGAGCGTCGCGACGATCTCCTCGGTCGGCAAATAGTCGAGTTGCAGCACCACATTGAGTTCGTCGAGCAACACGAAGTCCATGTCGGGGTCGGCGAAATGCTCCAGCGCCCGCGCCCAGCCGACGCGGCAGCACGCGATGTCGGCGGCCTTGTCCTGCGTGTCCCAGGTGAAACCCTCGCCATAGTGGTCCCACGTGAGCAGCGGACCGCGCAGCAGGCGCTCCACGGCGTCGTTGCTCGCCTTGATGAATTGCACGACCGCACACTTGCGACCATGGGCGAGCATGCGCGTGAGCATTCCGAAACCGGCGGTGGTCTTGCCCTTGCCGTCGCCGGTGTGGACGATGAGCAATCCTCGCTTGTCGCGAGCGGCGCGGACTTTGGCTCGCATTTCTTCCTGGAGCGCACGCATGCGCTCGCGGTGCTGTTCCTCCGTCTCGGTGTGGTAATCGCTCATAAAAACAAAGTGAGTCCCGGCTCGTGGCGCGCCTGCACGCCGAACACGTCACGGAGCAACGCAGGAGTCAGCACGTCGGCCGGCGCGCCATGCGCGACGAGGTGCCCGTCATGGAGAACGACCAACTCGTCGAGACAATGCGCAAGCCGGAGATCGTGCAGCGAGAAAATGACTGTGCCGCTCGCGTTTTTGAGCGCATGGGCGAGTTCGATCGTCTGCAAACCATGGCGGGCATCGAGCGCGGCGAGCGGCTCGTCCCACACTTGAATCGGCGCGGCGGTCGCGAGCGCGCGGGCCAGCAACACGCGATGCCGTTCACCGCCGGAGAGCCGGTTGACCGGACGATCCGCCAGCGCGCGCAGGTCCATGTGATCGAGCGCGGACTCAACCCCGGTGTCGTCATCACCGTGGGCAAAGCGCCCTTGAGCCACCACGGAGCGCACGCTGAAGCCAAACTCGAACTGCACCTCCTGCGGCACCCAGGCGAGCTGGCGCGCACGATCAAAAATCGGGATGTCGGCAAGCGGCTGTTCATTCCAGCGCACCTCTCCTTCGCTCTGGAGGAGGCCGGCCATCGCTTGGAGCAACGTGGATTTACCGGAGCCATTGGGCCCGATGATACCAATGAGGCGACCGGGCCCGAGTTGCAGGCTCACGTCGCGCAACCGATCGGGCACCGTGAGGTGGTTTACGGTGAGTGCGTTCATGCGCGCCTCCTCAACAACCACAGGAAAAAGGGCCCGCCCACGAGCGCGGTGACGATGCCGAGGCGCAGGTTGCCCGCGGCGCGCCCCACCAGATCGCACGCGAGCACGAATGCCGCGCCACCGATCAAGGACAAGGGCACGAGGCGCCGATGCTCCGGGCCGACCGTCAACCGCAGCAGGTGCGGCACGACCAGTCCGACAAAGCCCACCGTGCCCGCGACCGCCGTCGCCAGCGCGGTCAACACCGTCGAAAGCGCGAGCATTTTGCGGCGCAGCCCGCGCACGTTGACACCGAGACTTTGCGCTTCCGTTGCGCCGAGACTGAGCAAATCCATCGGACGCCCCAGCGGCAGCAACAGCACCGCGCCAAGCAGGATCGGCGTGGCCATCGCGACGTGTTCCCAGGTGCGGTCTTCGAGTCCGCCCATCAGCCAGAAAATGATCTGCGCGTTGCGTTCGTAGCTCAGCGTGACATTGGACAACACATAGCTCGTGACCGAGCCGAGCAAGGCGTTGAGCGCCACGCCGGCCAGCAGCAACCGCTCCGTGCTCGCGCCGCTGCGAGCAAGCATCAGCACCGCACCCGTGGCGACGAACGCGCCCACGATGGCGAACACCGGCACCATCAAAATCGAATGCGCCGCCCAGCCCGCCCCGATGACCACGACCGCGCCGGCCGCGCCACCGCTGCTCACGCCGAGCAGACCGGGACTCGCGAGGCTGTTGCGAAAATACGCCTGCATCACCAAGCCCGCCGAGGACAACGCACCGCCGATCAAACACGCCACCATCATGCGCGGCATGCGAATTTTCCAGATGATGACAGACGCCAGTTCGTCCTGGTGCCAGAGTCCGCTCCACACACGCAGAGGGTTCAGCCAGAGATCGCCCACGCCGAGCGACAGCACCATCAGCCCGACCAGCGCCGCAAGGGCGAATGGCAGCGCCAACCGCGCGGCAAGAGACGACGCGCCTCCACTCATTTGAACACCTCCGGATGCAACGCGCGGGCGAGCATTTCGTAACCCTTGACGCGGTGATGCGACACGCTGCTCAACATATAGGATTCGATGCGCGCCATGCGCCGTTCGCGCACCGCGGGCATGTATTGATACGGCGGCAGTTTCAAAAACGGCGCGAGCGCGATCGTATCGTCGTCACCTTCGACCACCACCCGGTCAATCGGCCACGTGAGCATCTTCTCGTTGGGCGGCGGCTGATGTCCGCGCAAACCGCCGAGGGTCTTCGCGAGATTGATCGCGCCGGCGTGCGCGCACAGATCATCGAAGGTCGTGTCCGCGCCCGCGACCACGCCGTAGGTGGACGGTGCGATCACGCGGACGGCTTTCACGTCGCGCAGTTTTTCGCGAAGCCGCGCCACGCGTCGCGTGCAGTCGGCGATGATCGTCTCGGCGCGCGCGGGCGCTTCACCGCCGAGCTCGGCGGCAAGCAGACGAAGGTTGGCGAAAGCGTCGTCGAGCGTGTGGTAGCGCGTAAACACGATCACCTTCACGCCGGTGCGGCGCACCTGTTCGATCAATTCCAAGCGGCTGTAGTCGGCCGCGAGGACGAGGGTCGGGCGGTGTTGCAGAATCGTTTCCGCATCACCGACCGACAGCACAGGATAAGCCGCCGCCTCGCGGGCCACGGCGGAAAACCCCGCCTCGCGCGCGATGTGGCTGAGACACGCGATCTGCGCGGGCTCGGCCAGCGCGAGCAAGAGTTCGTCCGAGCCCACCGTCTGCGAGACGACGCGCACCTCCGCTTCCCCCGCCCGCGCCGATGACAGCATCATCAGCAGACACAGCAGCGAGAAAAGGCGGCTTACCGTTTTCATATCGTGTCCGGAATATCGCGGGGGAAATCAGAAACGCCACTCCACACTACCGTAGATGGCGGCGGACAACGCTTCGTAACCAAAGGTGTCGGCGTAGTTCTCGTCCAAGGCGTTTTCCACCCGCGCCCGCAGCGTCAGGTTTTTATTTGCCCGATAGGAGGCAAATAAGCGCACCGTGGTGTAATCCTCGATCGATGCGGTCGTGCTGCGCATGCGATCCGCGACCACATGGCATCCCGCACCCAGCAACCAATCCGCGGTGACACGGGCGCGCAGCTCGACATCCGCCACATGCCGCGGGCGATAAATCAGCCGCTGACCGTTCGCATCTTCCGTGTCGAGATAGGTGTAGGCCACCCGGCTGGAAAACACCGGCCCGTAGGTGTTGTTAAGCGCAATCTCGACACCGGAGGTCTCCGCCTGCGCGATGTTCCGGTAAGAGAAAGTGCCAAAATCGAAGTCGATCATGTCCTTCACCCGGTTCTGAAAATACGTGACCGAGGCCGACATGGCTCCGGGCAGAATTTCCTGGTCAATGCCCGCGTCCCAACCACGCGATTTTTCCGGACGCAGATCAGGGCTGGGCGGCAAAAACCACGCGGGCACGCCGAGGATTTCCGACTCGCTGGGCGCGCTGAATCCGGTGCCGTAGGTCGCTCGCAACTTGATCCCGCGCGCCGCCTGCCAGGCCGCGCCTGTCTTCCAGGTGTTGGCCTCGCCGGCATCACCGAGATCTTCGTGGCGACCGCCCAAGGTAAGCGCCAGCGATTCGAAGGGACGACCGAGGATGTTCAAGAACTCGGCCGTGGCGGGATCCGCCTTGTTGACGTCGCCGTTGATGTCGTGCTCGGCGCGCTCATGCGTCAAGCCGCCGGTGACTTCGAGGCGTTCATGCGCCTGCCAGGTGTTCTGCCAATCGACGACATGGCGGCGGTTCGTCTGCTCGTCGGGCGACCCGCCCACCGACGTCCAGGTGTAGTTGCGTTGATGATACCCGCCGGTCAGCCTGGAGCGGAAGACCTCGACAGGTCGCCAGTCCGCATAAAGGGTCGCAAGCAGAGAATCGCTCTCGGAGTCCCCGGGGAACGGGAACGCCACGCTGCCGGGTTCTTCGTAATCGGCGTTTTGCAACCGCACGGTGGCACCCGCGGAGATCAGCGAAGTCGGCGTATATTCCAACCGGGAGGTGAAAGCCCGGCTCTCGAATGCATTTCGCTCTCGCTCGTTTTCGGTCGTCAAGCCACTCACCGACGCGTTGTAGGACAGCACCTTGCTGCCGCCCTGCACGTTGCCCGACGCCCCGTAGGTGTCGAACGAGCCGGCCGTGGCGCTCACGGCCCCGGAGGGCGCGCCGCAACCCTGCGCAGTGTCGATGCGCGTCACCCCGCCGAGCGCCGAACTGCCATAAAGCGCGCTCTGCGGTCCGCGCAGGATCTCGATGCGGTCGTTTCCGCTCAAATCCGCCGAATTCAGAAAACCCGAACCCGTGGCCCGCGTGTTCATACGGATGCCGTCCACGACAAACAGATTCTGATTGTCGTTGAGACCGCGAAAATAGGCCGTCGCCGTGCCACCGAGCGCGCCCGTGCTCTTCACATTGACACCGGGTTGGCTCGCCAGCGCGGTCTTGAGATCGGTGATCTGGGAGTCCCGAAGGGAATCCACGTCCAGCAACGTCACCGAACTGGCGGTGAATTGGAGATCCTGCGGCGTGCGCGACGCGGAGACGACAACGTCGTCCAGCGTGATCGGTTCGGATAGAGTCTGCGCATGCGCAGAGGCGATGACGAGCGGCGCCGCGACGGCGCACGCGAGGAAGAGGCGGCCCGGAATGCGGGCGCGCGAAGAACGATTCATGGGAGTTGGTCTGCTATTGGCTAAGGCAAGAGCAGGCCCCGCTCCGAAACCGGAGACGGAAAGCGGCTACTCTCACGCTTCATTTTTGCGATGAAGTAAAAATCCCGGTGCGCGCAATCGCATCGGGATCAGGTGAGTCTCCGCAGAGAGGATGTTCGGACTCCGCATGTCGTGCCCGACGCGTTCACGTCGAGCGTCCTCGCCCCTCGCCTTCACCGGATGCTACCCCGATTGGCTTTGGACCCGTGCGCCTAAAGCACAGGTTGTGGGTTTGGTTTGATGCGATACCGCAGCGCAACTGTGGCCGGTTTTCACGGCCTTCCCCGTCTCTGCAAAGTTTGGAAAAAGAACTCAGGCGAACGCGCACCCTGCGCACCACCCCGCGCCAAATCAAGCCCCAATCTTAAAAACATATCAACACATGCAAATATGAAGATATGTTTCTTGCAGCTACGCCGTCATTGCCTTCCCTTTTCCCCGCCAAACTCTTCCACCATGTCGACTCCCGCGCCCAAAATGTCCGCCGCTGAAATCGAGCTTCGCCGCCTCCTCGCCGAGCGCGTCGCGATCATCGACGGCGCGATGGGCACGACCATCCGCACCTACGGCATCACCGAGGAGCAGGCGCGCGGCGAACGCTTCAAAAACGCCCCCAAGGACCTCAAGAACAACGGCGACATCTACTCGCTCACCCGCCCCAAGGAGATCGGCGACATCCACCGCCGCTTCCTGGAGGCAGGAGCGGACATTATCGAGACCAACACGTTCTCTGCTACCAGCATCGGCCAGAGCGAGTTCTTCATCGAAGACCCGCGCGAGCACGGCGGTCGCAAAGACCCGGCGTTTTACCAACGCGTCATCGAGGACAAATTCCTCCAGGAGCTCGCCCACGACATCAACTACCAGTCCGCCCGCCAATGCCGCGAATGGGCCGACCGCATCGCCAACGCCACCGGCCGCCGCCGCTACGTCGCCGGCGCCATCGGACCGCTCACTGTCTCGCTCTCCAACTCCCCCGACGCCGACGACGCCGGCTTCCGCGTCATCACCTTCGACCAGGTCAAAGCCGACTACCGCCGCCAGATCCGATCCCTCATCGCCGGCGGCTCCGACCTGCTGCTCGTCGAAACGATCTTCGATTCCCTCAATGCCAAGGCCGCCCTCGTCGCCATCGAAGAAATCTTCGCCGAGGACAACATCCGCCTCCCCCTCATGGTCTCGGCCGCCGTCGGCCGCGGCGGCGAGACGATGATCTCCGCGCAGACCGTCGAGGCCCTCTGGAACGCCATCCGCAGCCACAATCCGCTCTCTATCGGCCTCAACTGCTCCATCGGCCCCGACCTCATGCGGCCCTTCCTCGCCGAGCTCGCCGAGAAAGCCACTGACACTTTTATCTCGGCTTATCCGAATGCGGGGCTCCCAAACCCTCTGACGCCCACCGGCTTCGATCTCGAGCCCGCCGACATGGCGCGCTACATGGGCGAATTCGCCGACAGCCACCTGTGCAACATCGCCGGCGGCTGCTGCGGCAACACCCCCGAACACATCGCCGCGATCGCCCAAGCCCTCGCGCCCAAATCCCCGCGCAAACCCATCGCCACCCGAGTCCCCTCATCCTCCTCTTCACCTGGAGCCGGGGTCTCCGACCCCGTTCCGAAAGCAACCTCCGCCTCCGATCTCTCAGCCCTCAACGCTCAACTCTCAACCTTCCCGCCCCTCCCCCTCCGCCTCTCCGGCTCCCTCCCCTTCACGCAGCAGGCCGGCACCTACCTCATGGTCGGCGAACGCACCAACGTCGCCGGCTCCCCCAAATTCGCCAAGCTCATCAAGGCCGGCCAATTCGAGGAAGCCGTCTCCGTCGCCCGCCAGCAGGTGGACAACGGCGCCAACGTCATCGACGTCTGCATGGACGACGGCCTCATCGACGGCGCCGCGGCCATGACGCGTTTCCTTCAGCTCATCGGCTCCGAGCCCGAGATCGCCAAGGTCCCCATCATGGTAGACTCCTCCAAGTGGGAAGTCATCGAGGCCGGCCTGAAATGCCTTCAGGGCAAAGGCATCGTGAACTCCATTTCGCTCAAAGAAGGCGAAGAAAAATTCCTCGAACACGCGCGCACCATCCTCCGCTACGGCGCCGCCGTCGTCGTCATGGCCTTCGACGAAAACGGCCAGGCCGCTTCCTACTCCGAAAAAATCCGCATCTGCGAACGCGCCTACCGCCTCCTCGTGGATCGCGTCGGCTTCCCGCCCGAAGACATCATCTTCGACCCCAACATCCTCACCGTCGGCACCGGCATCGAGGAGCACAACAACTACGCCGTCGATTTCATCGAGGCCACGCGCTGGATAAAACAAAACCTCCCCCACGCCAAAGTCAGCGGCGGCGTTTCCAACGTCTCCTTCAGCTTCCGCGGCAACAACCCCGTGCGCGAGGCCATGCACGCCGCGTTTCTCTACCACGCCATCGCCGCCGGCATGGACATGGGCATCGTCAATCCGGCCATGCTCGAGGTTTACGAAGAAGTTGAAAAAGACCTCCTCGTCCTCGTCGAAGACGTCCTCCTCAACCGTCGCCCCGACGCCACCGAGCGCCTCGTCGAACACGGCGAAAAACTCAAAGCCTCCGGCGCCGCCAAGGACCAGAAGGCCGACATCGCCATCCTCGAAGCCTGGCGCCAAGGCACCGTCGAGGAACGCCTCTCCCACGCCCTCGTCAAAGGCATCGACGCCTGGATCGACCAAGACACCGAGGAAGCCCGTCAAAAATACGGCAAGCCCCTCACCATCATCGAAGGCCCGCTCATGGACGGTATGCGCGTCGTCGGCGACCTCTTCGGCGCCGGCAAAATGTTTCTCCCGCAGGTCGTCAAAAGCGCCCGCGTGATGAAGAAAGCCGTCGCCTACCTGCAGCCCTTCATGGAGGCCGAAAAAGCCGCGCTCCTCGCCGCCGGCGGCACCGCCAAAGCCCAGGGCCGCATCATCATGGCCACCGTCAAAGGCGACGTGCACGACATCGGCAAAAACATCGTCGGCGTCGTCCTCGCCTGCAACAACTACGAAGTGATAGACCTCGGCGTCATGGTCTCGTGTGAGAAAATCCTCGCCGCCGCGAAGGAGAAAAACGTCGATATCATCGGCCTGTCCGGCCTCATCACGCCCTCGCTCGACGAGATGGTCCACGTCGCCAAGGAAATGGAGCGCCAGGGCTTCAAGATCCCGCTGCTCATCGGCGGCGCCACGACCTCGGCCGCGCACAACGCGGTCAAAATCGCCCCGCACTACTCCGAGCCCGTCATCCACGTGCTCGACGCCTCGCGCGTCATCGGCGTCGTCTCGCAACTCCTCAACCCCGACAGCAAACCCGCGTTCGTCGCCGACATCCGCGCCAAGCAGGAAAAATCCCGCACCGACTTCGCCTCCCGCCAGAACAAACGCCCGCTGCTCGCCCTCGCCGACGCCCGCGCCCGCGCCCCGCAATTCGACTGGGCCGCGACCGACATCCCCAAGCCCAGCTTCCTCGGCACCCAGGTCTTCCGCGACGCCTCCGTGAAAGAACTCCTCGACCGCGAATTCATCGACTGGGGTCCGTTCTTCAGCGCCTGGGAACTCCACGGCCGTTATCCCGACATCCTCAAGGACGAGGTGGTCGGCGCCGAAGCCACCAAGCTCTTCGCCGACGCGCAAAAGATGCTCTCCCGCATCATCGCCGAAACCCGCTTCCAGCCGCAGGCCATCCTCACCTTCTGGCCCGCCAACAGCGTCGGCGACTCCGTCGAAATCTACACCGACGAAACCCGCACGCAGATCCTGCACACGTTCCACTTCCTGCGTCAGCAGCTCGAAAAACCCGCCGACCAGTTTAATCACTGCCTCGCCGACTACATCGCACCCAAGTCCAGTGGACGCGCCGACTACCTCGGCCAATTCGCCGTGACCGCCGGCCCCGGAGTCGAAAAATTCTCCCACGAATTCAAAGCCGCCGGCGACGACTACAACGCGATCATGGTGCAGGCTCTCGGCGACCGCATCGCCGAAGCGATGGCCGAGTTCTTCCACAAAAAAGAACGCGACCTGAGCACCTTCGGACTCACGGAGAACCTGAGCCCCTACGACATCATCCGCGAAAAATACCGCGGCATCCGTCCGGCTCCGGGCTACCCCGCGTGCCCCGACCACCGCCACAAACCGCAGATCTGGAACCTGGTCCCCGTCGAAAAAGAAATCGGTATCAAGCTCACCGAAAGCTGCGCGATGTATCCCGCAAGCTCGGTCAGCGGCTTCTACTTCAACCACCCCGAATCGAAATACTTCGCCGTAGGAAAACTCGACCGCGACCAGCTCGAAGACTACGCCGCCCGCACCGGCGAGCCCCTCGCCGAGCATGAGCGCTGGCTCGGCTCTTACCTCGACTACGACCCGGCGTAGCCGCACCTCGCTGGCCCGCGAGGTGCTCAGAGAATAGGTCCTATACGTCACATAGGACCTATTCTCCGATGCACCCACCCGACGGCTTCCTGCCGCCCCACGGCAACTACCGCGAGCTCCTGTCCTACCAGAAAGCCGAAGTCATCTACGACATCACGCACCGGTTCGCGCACACTTACCTCGCCAAAGGCGACCGCACCATAGACCAAATGGTGCAGTCCGCGCGTTCCGGTAAGCAAAACATCCTCGAAGGCAGCAAAGCTGCAGTCACCTCCAAGGAGATGGAGCTCAAGCTCACCAACGTCGCCCGCGCCAGCCTCGAAGAACTGCTCGACGACTACCGCGATTACCTCCGCGTCCGCGACCATACGCTCTGGCTCAAAGACTCCAAAGAAGCCCTCTACGTCCGCAAGCTGGGCTCACAGCCACATCAGTCCTATGAGACCTATAGGCCCTATGTCGAAACCCGCCCGCCCGAGATCATCGCCAACATCGCGATCTGCCTGATCCACCAGGCCAACTACCTCCTCGACCAGCAAGTCCGCCGCCTCGAACAAGATTTCCTCAAAGAAGGCGGCCTCCGCGAGCGCATGACCAAAGCCCACCTCCAAAGCCGCGCCCGCAGCACCCAGCCATAAGTCCCCTCCGTCCCCTTGGTCGTATAAGCCTTATTGCGATCATCCCGCACCGATACCCCGTCTCATCCACCTCGCCCCATGCCATTACGCCCCACCCTTGGCATCCTGCTGCTCCTGATTTCCACCGGCATCTCGCTTTTCGCCGACACCGCATCCGAAACTCCCGAGCCGTTCGCATCCCTGCCCCGACATCTGCAGCCACGCGCGTCCGAATTTCCCCTCGTCCCAGCCGACACCGATGGCGAAACGGCCCACATCACTACCCTCACCCTTAATCAAAAACCGGAGGTCTTCGACAGCGGTCACGCCTTCGACGCGATTCGCATCCGCTCACCCAAACAACCCGGCCTCGATCTGATCTGGGCCTTCAGCACACCGACCGCGTGGCGCCACTGGTATATCCTTCCCGCCACCGGAGCGCCCAAACCCGGCTTCAAAAACTGGTTCAACGGCGACCGCGCCTATGCCGGCCTCGACGGCGACATCGCCAACCCCGTCACCCTGCAATCCCTCGACGCCGCCTACTTCGAGCCGGACCGCGAATACCTCATCTGGTTTTGCCAAACCCGGCACACGCCCGATCCCGCACCCCTAAAACTCACGCTGCGATTTGCCTCGCCGCCGAAGGACAACCGGCCCTGGAATCTGAAGACGATCGAGGAAGCCCTGAAGTTGAAGACCGCGCCCGCCGCCGCCCAATCCGACTACTTCAAAAGCCGCGGAGCCCGCATCCTGTGCGACACCGACCTCTTCCACCCCGAAGACGCAGCCAGCCAGATGGACCATTTTCTCTACACCCGCCGCCAGACCGAGTTCATGAAAGACGGACTCTATATCACCATCGAGACAAGCTGCCCGCCTTGCCACGGTTCGCCAAAACTCGCCGACATCATTCGCAAACACGGCGCGCCCGATTGCGTGCTCACCACCGCCCAATACAACGCCGCCCGCACCGAAGACTCCGGAGAACCCGCCGAATACGACCGCCACTACTACGACTACTTCGTGTTCGAAACCGATCCTGCGGATCGCGACCAACACGTTCGGCGAGTGTCGTCGCAGTATTTCGACACCACGAAAGCCAGACCCGCGAAAGCGCCCGATCTCACTTGGGCGGATGTCACCCTTGTCGGCACGGATTTCCGCCTGTTCTACGATCACGGTCGCGAGATCGCGCGCTACATCCGCTGGCAGACTCCCGAGGCCAAACGCATCTCCGGCGAAGCGATCCCCGCCGCCTACCAACGCACCTACGACGACGGTGAGCCGATGGAAACACTTACCTACGCTCGCGATGGCAACTGGACCTACGAATCCTATTATCGGTCCGGCCCCGTGTATCGGCGATGCGCGTATCTCGACGGAAAGCTCGAAGGCGGCCTGACCGACTATTTCGAACGTGGCGGCAAACGCGTGCAGGCCAACTACCGGCAAGGCAAACTCCACGGACGCCTCCAAGTCTGGTCCGAAGACAGCCGCGTTGAACGCGACCAATACTTCGTGGACGGCAAACCCAAAAAAAACGCCCCCTGCACCGGCAAGCCTGGTCGATTGAAATGTAGCGACAGAGCCGCGCCATTACCCACCTCCGTCCCCATAAACCCCATCCGTCCCATCCACCCCATTTGTCCTATTCATCCGACGGATCTCACTCCAGCGCGCCCACGATTCTCAACGCCACCGATGCCGCGCAGACATCAGCCAGCTTGCTGTTCGCTCGAACACGACCTATCCCCATCGGGCTGATGGAAGCACCTGTATTGCCCCCCTCTACGTCGCCAGCGCCTTCGCGTGCGTGGTATTCGGCTGCGATTTCTGATTTCTTAGCCACCTCCACCGACATCGTTTTCGCCACGTTGGCCGACAACCGTGATTTTGACTTGTTGGCGAATCAGAAGGAAGCCTGGCAGCAACAATTGGCCATTCTTCGTGGTGCTCTGGTCGGGCTAAACGGCTTAATCTGTTTTGAATTCATCGTGCCTCGAATGGGTCGCCGCATTGATGTGGTGCTGGTCCTAGACCCCGTGCTGTTCGTTATCGAATTCAAGGTCGGGGAAGTTGAATTCACACGCGCCGCTCTCGATCAAGTTTGGGACTATGCGCTCGACCTAAAAAACTTCCACGCCGCGAGCCACGAGGCTGCCTTAGTCCCACTTCTCGTGGCCACCGGGGCAGCAGAAGCTTCTGACCCCAGCCCATTGAAGGCTGATCCCGATCACGTTTACACACCGCTGCTCGTCACCCCTGCAAAACTTCGAGCAACCATCGACCACTGTCGGACCGAGATTCCAGCCAACACCTCGCTCCACATTCAGACGTGGCTAAACGCCTCTTACCGGCCGAGTCCTACAATAGTCGAAGCAGCTCGCGCGCTCTACGCTCAACACTCCGTCGAAGCTATCGCTCGATATGACGCAGGAGCACCAAACCTCGCAATCACGTCGCGCCGCATCGAAGAGCTCATCGATGAAGCCCGCCGACTCCGTCGAAAATCGATCTGCTTTGTGACCGGCGTCCCCGGTGCCGGAAAAACACTCGTTGGCCTAAATATCGCCACACAACGCCGAGACGAACACGACCTTACCCATGCCGTTTTCCTCTCAGGCAACGGTCCGCTGGTTGCCGTGCTCCGCGAAGCGCTTACGCGTGACGAAGTGGACCGCGGTAAAGCGAAGGGCAAACGCACCCGAAAAGGAGAAGTCCGTAAGCGTGTGGAATCATTCATCCAAAACATCCACCACTTCCGCGACGAAGCCATTAAAGATCCAGCACCACCGCACGAGCGCGTAGTGATCTTTGATGAAGCCCAGCGCGCATGGAACCGCCAACAAACCTCCAATTTTATGCGACGAAAAAAAGGCCAGCCCGACTTCGACCAGTCGGAGCCGGAATTTTTGATCCGCTATATGGACCGTCACGACGACTGGGCGCTGATCGTATGCCTCGTCGGCGGCGGCCAAGAAATCAACACCGGTGAAGCCGGCATCTCCGAATGGTTGTCCGCGGCCAAAGAGAAGTTCCCCCATTGGCATCTCTACATCTCCGAGCACCTCCAAGACTCGGAGTATGGTGCGGCTGCTAATTTGACCGCGCTTCGCGACCACCCACAAACTCACCTTGAGCCATATCTACATTTGGCAGTTTCGATGCGGTCCTTCCGCGCAGAAAATGTCTCGGCCTTCGTGAAGGCATTGCTCGACGTGGAACATGATGCCGCACGCTCCCTGTTTGCCCAAATCAAAGACCGTTTCCCGATTCTCCTAACCCGCGATCTGAACACCGCCAAAAAGTGGGTTCGCCAACAGGCCCGAGGCACCGAGCGCTTCGGATTAGTGGCCTCATCAAAAGCGATGCGTCTCAAACCCCACGCTATCGATATTCGTGTCAGCATCGATCCGGTGCACTGGTTCCTTAACGAACGCGATGACACGCGTTCCAGCTACTATCTCGAAGATGCAGCCACGGAGTTTCAGGTGCAGGGACTCGAACTCGATTGGACGTGCGTGACGTGGGACGCCGATCTTCGTATTGGACAGTCCGGATGGAGTTTTCATGACTTTCGCGGCGACCGCTGGACTAACATAAACAACACGGACAACCGAGCATACCTGAAGAACGCTTACCGGGTTCTCCTCACGCGTGCCCGCCAAGGCATGATCATCTTTGTGCCACCGGGGGAAAATGAAGACCCCACCCGCACATCCGGCTTCTACGACACCACTTATAATTACCTGCTAGGCTTAGGCATCCCAACTATGTGAATTGAAGGCTCCGAATCGCCGTCTTCGTGGACGGCTGTTTCTGGCACGGCTGCCCGATTCATGCCATCCAGCCCAAGCAGAACGCGGAATTCTGGCGGACAAAGATCGCTCGCAACCAAGCCCGCGACCGCCTCGTCACCCGCACACTCCGAGCCCGAGGCTGGTGCGTCATCAGGCTATGGCAGCACGTTTACGACGTGTCGGCCTCATCGCTCAACCTCCGGCCTAAATATGGCGACCGCACGATCAATATCTGACGCCGCGTGCGACGTCTGCGGTCGATTCTGACGCATTTCACGTTTTCACGGAGTGCAACGGGCGCCCTGACTACCTTTCATGTCCTCGGCGACTCTTTCTGAAAAACTCCAGCAAGGCCGCCACTGCCCGAGTAGGCGTGCGGTCCTGTCGGCGGATAACTCCGATCGTCCGCCGCATCTCCGCCAACGGTCGGTAACGCACTGCGCCCGCTCCTTCGTCGGTCACGGCATCCGCGCAGGCCATTTCCGGAACGACCGAAACGCCCCAACCCGCCGCCACAAAGGCCCGCACCGTCTCGATCTGCGCACTGCGAAAACTCACCCGCGGCGTGAATCCTTCCATCCGGCAAAACGACAGCGCCTGCCCCGCCAGGCAGTGCCCTTCCTGCATCAAGATAAACGGCTCCGCTTCCAAATCCGCCAGCGCCAGCCGCCGCTTCTTCGTCAACGCATGTCCCGCCGGCAGCGCGATCAACAAGGGCTCGTCGAAGAGCGCCAGTCCTTCCAAGCCGCGCCGCTCCACCGGCAGGCTCACCAGCGCCAGATCGATCTCCTTGGCCAACACCGCCCGCGCGAGTTGCTCCGTCGTATCCTCGTGCACAACCACCTCCACTTCTGGAAACTTCGCCGCGAAGTCGCGCAGCCGCTGCGGCAAATAATACGGTGCCACCGTCGGCAGCGCCCCCAATGCCACCCGCCCGCGCACCACCGCCCCCGCGTCGCGCACGTTTTCTCGGGCCCTCTCCACTTCGTCCAGCACCCGTTCCGCATGCGCCTGTAAACGCGCCCCCGCCGGCGTGAGCGCCACCGCCCGTCGCGTCCGCTCGAACAGCCGCTCCCCCAGCTCATCTTCGAGCTTCATGATCTGCTGGCTCAGCGACGGCTGCGCCACGCGACACTGCTCCGCCGCACGGCTGAAATTCGCCGTGCGAGCCACCGCCAAGAAGTAACGCAGCTGGTGAATCTCCATAGTTTTTTTCTATTACAGCTAGGCCTAACTAATATTTCACGCCTATTTTAAAAATCGCTATTCTCGGGGCATGTCCTCCGAAAACCCGACTCCGTCCCCCACGCTCACCACCGCCTTCGGCATCCCCGTCGCCGACAATCAGAACACCCTCACCGCCGGCCCGCGCGGTCCCGTTCTCCTCCAGGACTTCCACCTCCTCGAAAAGCTCGCCCACTTCAACCGCGAGCGCATTCCCGAGCGCGTCGTCCACGCCAAGGGCTCCGCCGCCTACGGCAAGCTCACCATCACCCACGACCTCTCCAAATACTCGAAGGCACACCTCTTCACCAAAGTCGGCGCCGAGGTGGAGGCGTTCCTGCGCTTCTCCACCGTCGCCGGCGAGCGCGGCGCGGCCGATGCCGAGCGCGACGTGCGCGGTTTCTCCCTCCGTTTCTACACCGACGAGGGCAATTGGGACATCGTCGGCAACAACACCCCCGTCTTCTTCATTCGCGACCCACTCAAGTTCCCGGACTTCATCCATACCCAGAAGCGCGACCCGCAGACCAACCTCCGCAACGCCACCTCCGCCTGGGATTTTTGGTCCCTCTCCCCCGAGTCGCTCCACCAAGTCACCATCCTCTTCAGCGACCGTGGCATCCCGCAAAATCTCCGCCAGATGCACGGCTTCGGCTCGCACACCTACTCCTTCGTCAACGCCCTCGGCGAACGCCACTGGGTGAAGTTTCATTTCAAATCCCTCCAAGGCATCGCGACCTACACCGACGCCGAGGCCGCCGAAGTCGTCGGCCGCGACCGCGAGTCCTCCCAGCGCGACCTCTTCCACGCCATCGCCGACGGCGACTTCCCGCGCTGGCGCTTCTGCGTGCAGCTCATGAGCGAGGCGCAGGCCGCCGCCTTCCGCTGGAACCCCTTCGACCTCACCAAGGTCTGGCCCCAGGCCGAATTCCCACTCCACGAAGTCGGCATCCTCGAGCTCAACCGCAACCCGCGCAACTACCACGCCGAGGTCGAACAGGCCGCCTTCTCCCCCGCCAACGTCGTCCCCGGCATCGGCCACTCTCCCGACAAAGTTCTCCAAGCGCGCATTTTCTCCTACCCCGACGCCCACCGCTACCGCCTCGGCGCCAACTACCAGCTCCTCCCCGTCAACGCGCCCCGCTGCCCCGTCTTCAACTACCAGCGCGATGGCGCCATGCGCTTCGACGCCAACGGCGGAGCCGGCCCCAACTACGAGCCCAACTCCTTCGGCGGCCCGAAGGAATGCCCCGCCCACGCCGAGCCCGCGCTGAAACTCGAAGGCGACGCCGACCGCCACGACCACCGCGCCGGCAACGACGACTACACCCAGCCCGGAAATCTCTTCCGCCTCTTCGACGACGCGCAAAAGCAGCGCCTCTTCGGCAACATCGCCCGCCACATGGCCTCGGTGCCGCGCGAGATCCAGCTCCGCCAGATCTGCCACTTCTTCCGCGCCGACCCCGCCTACGGCCTCGGCGTCGCCCAAGCGCTCAACCTCGATATCCGCGAATTTGTCGCGAAGTCCCAAGCACACTCCCGCACATGAACCCGAGCCCTATCACCTGCACTTCCGCTCCGGTCACCGCTCAAGTCCTCACCGCCGACGAAATCACCCTCGAATTCCCACTCTGGCTACTCCTCGGCGCCTAAAAACCGCAACACCCTCATGTCCGCACCCACACTCCACACCGCCTCTCGCGAGGATGGCCAACTCCTCGCGATCCAACTCGCCGACTCCCTCCTCTCCGTTCTTCCTCCCGTCCCCGCGACGATGCCAGAAATGCTGCGCACCCGCACCGGACATCCCGACCGCGCCACCGTGACCGCCATCTACTTCCACGCCATCGCCCTCGTGAACAACGGTTGGCCGGGCGCGTAAGTTTCTCCGTCCCGCACCGGACTGCACGCACGCACGGCGGTTGGCAGATTACGAAAAACGACTACGTTTTTCAGATGAGCCTCCGCCTCGATCCCAACGCAGTCTGCGACGCCTGCGGCTGTTTCGGCGCCTTCCGTTTTGAAACGGAAACGCTGTGCGCCGACTGCTACGCAAATCGCGGTTCGTGCTGCTCCGCCGAATTCAGCGGACGCCCGTCCGACTGCGAAAAAGTGGAGCGCGCCGACGATCCGCCTCCGGCCTCGCCGCACCACGGTTAAACCGAATTTTCCCCACCTTGGGCGCACTTCTCTGCCCCAGGCTTTCGGCCTCCATGATTTTCGACCACGAGGCAGAAATTTTGATCACAACGCCCCGAGACACAAAATCGATCTGCCGACTTTTGCGCCTCTTGTGCGTTTTGTGGCTATCTCTATGAACGATGCAGACTAAGCCGCCCCCAAGGCCGCCTCGGATGACACGTTGATCCCGGGCTCAACGCCGGTGGCACGGAAGATGCGACACCGTCATCGAACCCCATCCTTCGATGACCGGAACCGACCACGCGCACACGCTTGAGGAACTGGAAGCCGTATTCGCAAACCCGGCAGCATGCCGCGAGTCCTGCCGCAACATCACCGATCAAGCCATCCGCCTCGCCGCCCGCGGCCATGCCGAGGCGATTCTGGACATCCTGCAACGCACATCCGAGAAGGCCCTGTTCCTCCCGCTCGCGGAAGGTCTGCGCCTCCACCTCGGAATGGTGATCACCTCGACGGGCGCCGCCCGCGCGCTCGCCATCTATGTCGCCGAACAAATCCGTCGGGAAACCAACCATCCCTTCGGCACGCCCTCGACCATCTGAGCACATCTTCGTGGCGCCGTCGCGCCATCCTGAAACACGACGCCCCTCTCGGGTTAACCAACCCGCGCCGACTCCAGCACACGCAGCATCTCCGCGTGGATGCGTCCGTTGCTCGCCACATAGCGGCCACGGTCTTCGCGCTGCGGAAACTCGCCACCCGCATAATCCGTGACCCTGCCGCCCGCCTCGCGGGCGATCAGCATGCCCGCCATCGCGTCGTAGGGCTTCAGGTCCTTTTCCCAATATCCATCGAGCCGTCCCGCGCCCACATAGCATAGATCCAGCGCCGCGCTGCCGAGCCGGCGCTCGCCACGGATACGCGTCAAAAACGCCGCCCACTCCCTCAAGTTGTTATCGGGGTTGGTGTGTTTGTCGTAAGGAAAACCACTGGTGATCACGGCATCAACGAGTTCCGCCGTCTGGGTCACGCGCAGCGGTTGGCCGTTGAGCGTCGCTCCGCCTCCGAGGGTCGCGGCGAACAACTCGCGGCGCGTCGGATCATAAACGACCCCGAGCAGGGGACGCCGGTCCGCCGTCGCCAGCGCGATGCTGATGCAGAAGTGCGGAAGCTTGCTCGCAAAGTTAACCGTGCCGTCGATCGGATCGACAAACCAGTGATACGCCGCCCCGGTCGCCGATGCACCTTGGCCGCCGCCTTCCTCTCCCACGATGTGATGGTCGGGACATAAGCGCCGCAGCTCGGCCACGATGTGCGCCTCGGTCTCGGTGTCCGCCGCCGTGACGATGTCGATGCGACTGCTCTTCGTCGTGGTCGGAATCGGCGCCGCGAAATGGCGCATGACGATCTCCCCCGCGCTGTGCGCGAGGGCGGTGATGGCGGGCAACAACTCGTGGATCATGTCGCCCACGCTGCCCGGGCGCATACCCCGCGAAAACCCAAAAACGCCCGAAAATGTCCTCTCCAAGACCATGCGTCCCCAACGTCCGTTTGTTCGCGTCACAAGTTCGCTTACATATACCGGGGAATCTCCCTAGGAAATATTACGATCAGGTGAAATCGCTGGCACAAAACATGCGAGTGCTTGTTGAAAGACATCGCCCGCCCACTCTGTCACCATGACCGGAAACAATCACACGCACCACCTGCTGGAATTGGACGCGTTTTTCGCCGATCGGACGATCTGCCGCGACTCGTTCCGCCTGTTGATTCATTTCGCCATCCGCCTAGCCGCCGTCGGACACGCCGCCGAAGTGCTCGCGATCGTTGAACGGTCGCCGGAAGTCGCATTGTTCCAGCCGTTGGCCGACGGCCTGCGGCTCCACATAGGACATTCCATTGAAGCGACCGGACAGGCGCGCGTTCTCGCCCACCAAATCACCGGCAAGATCTACGACGAAGCTGCGGCGCACCAAGACGCCCATTCGGTCGCCTGAACACAGTTAGGTGAGCCCGGCCTTCCGCAGCTAATCGAGAAAGCGTAGCGGGGAGCGCCAGCGACCTCGTTCCCCATGACGGGTCTGACGCTCCCCGCTACGTTTTGAATTTCTCCCATCGCAGGACCACACCCTGCGCTTGCCATTCGCACCGGACCGGGTCTTCATCCCGTCCACTTCACCCGTGCTTAACCTGCATAAAGTCCGTGTAACCGCCCTCGCTCTCTGGCGCGCCCTTCGCGTCAGCGAAAGCGTGGCTGCACGGTCGGTGAGCGTTTCATAGTCCAACCCAAGAAACGTCCTTCCTCGAAGCAACCGCGCCCGATTCCGGCGCGGTTTTTTTGCGCCGTCATCGGGTCGTCCCGTCACACGACACACCCGCACCATGACCTCCCTCCCGCCTCCCGCCCGGTCCTCGAGTCGCAGCCGCCTGCTCATGCTCGGATCAGCCGCGTGCTTTATCACCAATGTGCTGCTCATTCGCGCGCTCGGCGGGATCGAGAGCGTCAGCCTGTGGGTGGTCGTGTCGGCGCGTTTCATCGTCGGGCTGATGATCGTGCTGACGGTTTACCGGCGCGATTTTCAGCCGATGCGTCTCTTCACACGCGGAAAGCTCGTCGAGCGTGGCGTGTTGGGTGCGATCGGCACGCTTGGGTTTTATTACACGGTCACCACGCTCGGCGCGGGTCGCGCCACGTTTATCAGCAGCACCTACGTCATCTGGGGCGGGTTGCTCGCGGTGAGGGTGCTGCGGGAGCGGTTGCGCCCGGCGTTGCTGATCGGAGCGGTCATCACCCTGCTCGGACTGGCCTTGCTCACCAATCCGTTTTCCCGAGGCGTCTCCGCAGGCGCCCACGATGCGCTGGCGTTGTTCATCGCGTTGGGTTCGGCGTGGATCATCGTGACCATTCGCCAGCTGCACCGGACTGAACACAGCTCGACCATTTTCGCGGCCCAATGCGTTTACGGCCTGCTGCTGTGCGGCTTGCCCGCGCTGGGCGGACTGGCCGCGCTTACGCCGGTCGCATGGGCGGTGCTGGCACTGGCCAGCGTGTGCGCAGGCGCCGGGCAACTTCTCATGACCCACGCGTTTCGTGAACTCAAGGTGGCGGAAGGCTCGTTGATACAAATGCTCGTGCCGCTCGGCATCGCCGTGGGCGGCATGACCTTCTTCGGCGAACATTTTACCGTGGCCGAATTGTTCGGAGGCGGGCTCATCCTCGTCGGAGCCGTCGCGCCTGCGTTGGTCGCCGAACGTCGCCTCGCGGCGTGATGTCGCGCGGCGCCTCAGGCTTTCGCCAGCTCGATCCAAAAACGCGCACCCGTGCCTTCGGAGGAAATCACGCCCACCTTGCCATCCATGCGTTCGACGCCTTTGCGCACGATCGAGAGGCCGATGCCCGTGCCGCCATACTCGCGGCCGTGCAAACGCTCAAACACGCGGAAAATCCGCTCCTGATGGTGCGCCGCGATGCCGATGCCGTTGTCCTCCACCCACAGGCGCACCGTCCGTCCGAACTCTTCCGCGCGAAAGACCACCTGAGGAATCCGGCCGGGAGGGACGAACTTGAGCGCGTTGCCGAGCAGGTTGGCGAGCACCTGCACCAGCATGCCTTCGTGTGCGCGCACCGCGGGGAAAAACGGGGCCGTGTCGATTCGCGCGCCCCTCGCACTGATGTCCGCGTCGAACTGCGCGACCGCATCCCGCCAGACGGGCAAGACCTGGACTCGCGTCAAAGCCAGCTCCGAACGCGCGACCCGGCCATAAGCCAGAAGATCCGTCACCAATGCGTCCATGGAACCGGCCGCCCTCGCGATGCGCTTCGTATAGAGCAGGGCGTTTTCGCCGCCGCCATTCCCATGCTCCTCCATCAGCAAATCCGAGAAACTTTGCAACGACCTCAAGGGCGCGCGCAGGTCATGGGCAATTGAATACACCAACGTCTCCAACTGCGCGTTCGTTTCGGTGAGTTTGGCCGTGCGCTGCGCCACCAATCGCTCCAAGTCGGCCTGCACCTCGCGTTTGTCCGTGATGTCGACGCACGAGCCGATGTAGCCGGTGAACTCGGCGCCCGCGCCGTAAAGGGGAATGCCGCGATTCAACCACCAACGCCACCGTCCGTCATGGCGACGCACCCGGCATTCCACCTCGAACTCTTTTCGCGCGTCGAAACACCGGTCGAATTGCTCCATGCACGACACCAGGTCGTCGTGATGGATGACCACCTCGAACGCACGACCGACGACCTGCTCCAGCGTGCGCCCGGTGAACTCGAGAAACGTTTTGTTGGCCCACGTGCAGGCCTTTGCCGCGTCCGTCATCCAGATGGGCACGGGCGCGCTGTCGCTCAATCGACGGAACCTCGCCTCGCTCTGTCGCAGGGCCGCCTCGACCCGCTTGCGGTCAATCGCGATCGCCGCCGTGCGCGTCGCCGTTTCCAGCACCCGCCAATCGCCCTTACCGGGCTCTTTCGGCTCGGGATAGTATTGGGCGAACGTGCCCAGCAACTGGCCTTGCGTGGACATGATCGGCATCGACCAGCAGGCGCCCAATCCATACGACGCCGCCAGTTCTTTCGCCACCGCCCATCGCGGATCGTTGGCGATGTCGGCCACGGCGACCGGTTGTTTAAGATGGGCCGCGGCGCCGCACGATCCTTGCAGGGGACCGATCGGCCAACCATCGATCTTCCGGTTATAATCCGCCGGCAGGCTCGGCGCCGCTCCGTGACGCAGGCACATGCCTGCCTCGTCAAAGAGCATGATCGAGGCAAACATCCGGCGTTCCGACTGCAGCTCCACCATGCGAACAAGCGCATCCATCACCTCCGGCAAGGGACGATTCTCCGCCATGTATTGCAACACCCGGCGCTGCGCCTCGCCCGTGGCCTGGACGCGCTTGCGCTCCGTGATGCAACGCGAGGAACCGGCCACCGCGATCACCTCGCCTGCGACGGTCGAAACCGGATTGAAGGTGTATTCATAATAATCCTTCACACCCGCCGCGCTCGTCAACGCGGCCTCGTCTTTGACGGGTTTGCGCGAGCGAACCACGTCGATGATCTGGCCGTGAAGGCGGTGCGCGAGTTCCGCCGGCAGTTTAAGATCGAGGAGTTGTCGACCCACCACCTCTTCCAGCGGGAGTCCCAAAAATTCCAACACCCGCCGATTGGCGTAGGTAAAACGTCCCTCCGAATCGAAGCTGTAGGCCATGTCCGTCAGGTTCGAAAGCGTCAGATCACCATAGAGCGTTTGCGCCTCGATCTTATGCGTCACCCCGAGCTGGCGCTTGCTGGCGGTGATATCACGCACGAACACTGAAATTCCATCGACCGTGGGCAATGCGCGCACCTCCAGCCACGCCTGCATAAGATCGAAGAAGATCTCGAAGGAATCCGGCTGTTGCGTGTCCATCGCGCGCCGAAAACTGAGCTCCACCGGCGTTCCGATGAGTTTTGGAAACAATTCCCACAGATCACGCGCGACGACTTCGTCCAGATCGGGAAAAAATTCCGCCGCCCACTTCAACGTGCCCGGATTACAAAACGCGACCCGCCAGTCCTTATCGATGAAGATGAATCCATCGGTAATGGGTTCACGAAAACCGCGAACTCCGGTTCCATTCGCAGGGCTGGCACTGGAAGAAGTGGAGTCCATGGAATAGCCCCAGAATCCTTTCAGTTACGAAAGCGTGTCAAATGGCTTAAGGACCTATTCAGCCATCGGGTTTTTTCGCGTTTAACTAGGCCCGAATGGATATCGATCCCCACCCTTCGCGAAGGCTCGTTTCACGCCGCTATCTTCGCATGCCGTCGCCGGTCCGGCACCGCGTGCGTGGAGCGGAACCGTCCGAACGCCCTTGGGTCTGCGAGAGAAACCCACCCCAAGATGCTTAAATGGGCCCTCATTTTTTTCGTGATAGCCCTGATCGCCGGCGCGCTCGGCTTCACGACCATTGCCGGCACCTCCATCGCCATCGCCAAGGTGCTCTTCTTTATCTTCCTCGCGATCGTGGCGATCCTGGTGATCGCCGCGATTTTCGTCGGCAAGAAGATCCTTTGAATCAGATAGCTTTTCGGGCGGACCACCTGCGCCGCAGTCCCAGCCACACCGCGAATCCGAGGATCAACCATGTCGCCGAAGGCGCGGGCGCTTCCTTGAAATCAAGCGCGCTGTTTTGATCGAGTTTTTTGCGTTCGCTCACTTCGAGCATCCGCCACTGCGCGGAGTTTTCCACCACGATGTAACTGGTCGAGGCCAGCATCACGCCGCTCTCGCGACTCGCCGCCACCAGCGCTTTCAAATCCACCCCGGCGTCACCCGGCGTGCGCTCATGATCTTGCTGCCGCAGCTGCAACGCCACGGCGCTCGTCCACGGAGTTTCGTCCGCCGCCACCGTCACGCGCCCGACCGGTTGCCACCTCGATGTTTCCGACGACCAATACTCAAGCCGGTCCGTAGGCGCAGCCTTGGCAAAACGCAGCGCATGTCCGCTCACCCATGAACGCACCGATTTCCCAAGTCGTAAAAGCGGTGCCTTCGCATCGCCACCCACCGGCCAGTGAGCCCATGCGCCGGTCGCATCAAGGCTGTGGATTTCCATCGCGGGGACCACGTCGGCCCACGCTTTTGCCACGCTTAACTCAGGCGCGGCGGCCGGCGCCTTCCGACTCAAGATCACAAAAACCGGACGCGGCGGCAGCCCGCCCGCAGCGACCGCATCGAGGTCGGCGTCGCGGTGCTTGCGGAGGGCCTGCGCCAACGCGATATCCGGCACAAATCCACCGCGCAAGGGCAGCGCATCCAGAGACGCCTTTTCGGAGGACAGCTCCGCCGTTTCATAATTAGCCAAGGTCAGGCGCAAGGAGCTCGCCCCCGGGAATTCCTTTCGCGCAAGACTCAGCGCCGAGGCGAGATCGCCATCGAAACCATTGTCCGCAGAGCGATCCACGATGACGTGCAGATACGTGTCACGCGACGCAGCCGGCAATACCCGGGCTTCTTCACCGAGTGCAACCACGCAGCCCCGCTCGGTGTGCACCAGTCTGGGACGAATCAGTTCAGCGAATTTCGCGAGCACCAACGCCGGATCGTTCGATTCGTCCAACACGTTCGCATCGGCCAACTCGGCCGGCACGAGAAAATCAATCTCCACCACGCTCGGCGTGGCCGGCACAACAGGAAACACCCGCAGCTCCAGTTCATCCGGAGCGTTGTATAAAAGCAGACCCGGATCGCGCCGTTCGCTGTCGCGGATCATCGAGTAGACCCACAGTGCCGTCTTCTTCTCGGTGATGCGTCCAGGCACCGGCGTGCCATTGATGTGGAGGCGGAACCCGCTCACGAAGACACCCGCCGGCAGCGGAAGGGCTTTAACGTATTCGGCGTTTGTCGGCCCTGTGTTACGCAAGGCCAACGAGAGCGTGACCGTGGTCGCACCCTCACCCGCCTTGGTGTTCACCTTGAGTGCTTCCACCTCGACCGTGCGTGGCGGCGGTGCCGAACGCGGCATGCGATTCCGATCACGGACGCTGGTGCGGCTTGCACCGAAGACATCACCCCGATTGCGGGCGACCAGATCGTTGTTCTCCGTCGAACCCGACTGACCAAAGAACGCGTTTTCAAGGCGCGCGAGTTTGTCGTCGGGCAACACGAGATCATCGAACACCAGCCACGCATAATAGTCCGAAAGGAGCGGGTAATAGATGCCGTTTTTGTAGCTGCGATGATTCGCCAGCGCGCGCCGCAGATTCACGCGACTCGACTCATATGTGATCGGACCGGCGGTGATCGCCGGCGAGTAAACGTAATCAAGCGCGGCGTTGAGCGCGGCCTTGTCGGCCAGTCCACGCACCGTGAAAAATCCCGGCAGCAGCAGGAAGCAGAACACGCCCGTGACCAGGCGGCGGCCACTCGATCCACGCCGGGCTTTGTTGAGCAGGCCTAAATGCAGAATCAGCAACACGGTCGGCGTGAGCACCAGAAACCCCGCGCCGAATACGATCACCGCGAGGATCGAAAGCGGCAGGAAGGGCAGAAACACCACGAAGAAATACAACGTAAACGGCAGTGTCGCGCAGAGCAGGCCAAGGCTGAGCAACGGGCGGCGGGCGTGCCAGCAGGAGGCGATCAGGAGCATGGCCGCGTTCGTGATGGTCAGCGCGTAAACCTCCCACGCCTGAAAATCATTGGGAAAGGAAATCTCGCGATTGAGCAGCAAACCACCCAGCGGCATCGCCAGCGCGAAGATCAAGATGGCAACACGCTCCGTCGTGGGGTTCCACACCTCGACATCGCGCAGGCCCAGAGCGAGCACGCGAATGAGGGCGACAAACATGGCGACCCCCAAGCCGATCATCATCACGGAGACAAAATAGGCACCAAACTGAGCTGCATTTCCCATTCTTATCAGCGCCTGAACCACCAAAAACAGCAGCAACGGCGCGCCAATCGCCACCGCGAAACTGGTGACAAGCGCTTTCCCGCGATGATTGGCCGGACGCGCACACGCCAGCCGCATCATCCCCCAAAACAGCGCCGGCATGGCGAAGGCGAACTGGTTGTAGAAAAAGCGCTGAGGCGGATAGATCCAGTCCCTCACCGTGCGCGGCAGCAGGTCGTCGCCCATGCTCATGGCAAGCCACAGATACGCGGCCTGCACGACGATGGCGGGCAAACCCCACCACGCGGTGTGCGTTTGGGTGGACTCCGGGTCACGGCGCGTGCGCCGCCTGACGACGACGAACAGCGCGAGGCCGGCGAACACGTTGAGCACACCCGCCAAGCCGAGCAGGTGTGCATTCGCGTGTTCCTCCGCGTTCATATTTCCCTCGATCAGCCCGTAGCCTTGGAGGTTGAGCGCGAGCAACACGAGGACGGGCAAGATCCACAGCCACAGGATCGCGGCCGGCCCGAGTAATACGGGAGGAAGCAACGGCCGCGTCGGCTTGGCCTGGGATTCAATTGCGGGCGTGGGGAGTGCGGGAGCGTCCATAAAATTCCAAGAGGAGGTTGAGGGCGATGAGCGCGGTCAGAAAAACCACCGCGCCCGTGAACATGTGGAGAAACAAATCGTAAGCTGCGGGCAGCCGCGGAATCACCCAGCGGTGGGCCTGCTCGACGGCGATGAGGCGCAACGCATTGATGAAAAGCGTGAGCGGCACCGCGACGACGAGCGCGCCCGCCGCCGCGCAGGGCAGCAGCGCCGACCGCAGACATTGCGCGAAATGCCAGCCGAGCAACGCCACGGTCATCAGGAAAAAATCCGTCGCGCTGCACGCCGTCGTCACCATCAATGGTTGGCCGGAAAACAACAGCGCCCAGCCTTCGTCCGTGCGCATTGTCGGCACGCCCGCCAACCCGCTTGCAAGCCGCGCCGCGCCACCCATGAAAACGCCCGCTTCGAGTTGGGGAAACACGTTGAGCAGAACCGCCCCGCAACCGGCCGCAATGACGGCCGACAGCAATCCATGGATCAGGCAAGTCGTATGTGGACGAGTCATTACGAGGGTATGAATGGAAGTAAGAGGGAACGTCCTCATGCCGACAGACCCTACATTCGCCGTGTGGTGCGCGTATGAAGTGGGCGTGAAGTTTTCATGAAATCGCCCGGCGCCACCCAACGCCCACCGGATCACCCGCCGCTGTGCACCCGCGCCGCCGCCGTGCGTTCTTTCAGCAACGCACTGAACGCGGCCCGCTCCTCGGGAGACTGCGGGTGCATCCGCGCGATCACCTCCGGCATCGCCATGCGCAAGGGCGAGGTCGCCAGAAAATCCGCCGCCATCACCGCCTGTCCGCGCGTGCGCAGTCCCGCATACACATGCAATTCCAGTTGCACACGGAGCGCATCGTGTTCGGCCTTCAAACCGAGCGCGTTCAGCACAAACAACAACGCCTCCACCGTGGAAAACTGTCCTTCGCCCTGCTGCGCGCGCAGCCAGTAACGGCTCTTGCCCGTCATCGGCAGGCTTACCCGGCGGCCCCAGCCTTCGATGTCCTTCTTCATGTCCGCCGCCTCGCCCCAACTGCCGTCGAGGAGCAGCACCTGCACGTTCTCCGGCACGGCGTCGACCGGCATCGGCTCGCCGAGCGGGTGCAGCACCCACAGTTCCTTGCCCGGACGCACGACTTGGTCGCGCGCCGGCACCGCGTCATGTTTATAGACATGCGTGCGCGCCCCCGCGACCACGCGCTGGATGAGGTGACCCGTGCTGCTCGGCCGGAAAAACTCTCGCGTGTGCATGAGCACATCCACCGCCACCGGGCACTCCACCATGCGCAGCCCCTCGCACACGCACCAGCGCGGGACGTGCTGGCAGCGCGTGCAGCGCAACGTGGGATTGAGGACAACACTTCGGGCCATCCGGGAGTTATCCCAAGCAAGATCCCCGATTACAAACATAGTTCAAAACCAGCCCTCGAAACAGGGCACTTGGTGCTACAATTGCTTTCATAGGACACAACACACCACGACTGCATGGTCCACCCCGATACCGAACTGCGTTTCGTAAACGATAACATCGGCTGGGGCGTTTTCGCCACCCGCCCCCTTCCCAAGGGCACCATTGTCTGGGCACTTGATGTGCTCGACCAAAAGTTTAACCCCGGCGAGGTCGCCGCCCTTCCCGCCTACGCGCAGGCCACCTTGGAGAAATACTCCTACATCGACGCGCGCGGTCGTCACATTCTCTGCTGGGATCACGGGCGCTACTTCAACCACTCCTGCGCCGCCAACTGCCTCAGCCTCGGCTACGACTTCGAACTCGCCGTCCGCGACATCGCCGCCGGCGAGGAACTCACCGACGACTACGGCACACTCAACCCCCTCGCGCCTTTTCCCTGTCTCTGCGACACCAATGACTGCCGCGGTGCCGTCCAGCCCGACGACTTCACTCGACTCGGCGACCGCTGGAACAGCCGCGCCCGCGAGGCGTTTTTCCTGATGCCGACCGTCGCGCAACCGCTCTGGAACGTCCTCGCCGACCGCGCCGACATCGAAGCCGCCCTCGCCGACCCCAACCGCCTGCGCCCCATCCACGGCCACTACCACGTGCGCCCGGCCGCACTGGTCTAGGAATCAGACAGCCCCCCACCAGCAAACCGCTCGACGCCGGCCTCGGGTCGGATGAAGCTCCGTATGCCCTTTTTCGGGTAACTTGCCGTGGCCCTTCGTCGCATCGCCATCCTCCTCGCCACCGCCGTGTTTCAACTCGGCGTGTTCACGCCATCCGCAACGGCCGAGACCCCTGTAGTTGAGTTTAAACCCATCGTTCCGCGCACCTACCCGCGTCCCGTGGAGTCTTGGCTGGAAGCGCAGATCGCCCTCGCCCGGCGCGGGTTTTCGAGCGGTCCGATCGACGGCGTGGCCGGCGCCCAGTCCGCCTCGGCCCTGCGTGCATTTCAACTGTCCGCCGGCTTGCCCACGACCGGCTGGCTCGACGAAGCGACCAAGAACACCCTCGCCCTCGAGCGGCCTCCGCTCACCCAGATCGCGCTCACCCAAGCCGACCTTGCACGCCTCCAACCCACCGGGAAAACCTGGTTGGAGAAATCCCAGCAAACCGCGCTCGCCCACGAGACCGTCCTCGAGTTTGCCGCCGAACGCTCCCACGCGAGCCCCCGTTTTATCGAGGCGCTCAATTCCTTGGTGGATTGGAAAGCCCTTGCTCCCGGCGACCACCTTACCGTCCCGGATGTCGCGCTTACACCGTTTTCAACCTCGACCAAAGCCGCGCGCATCGAAGTGCGCCTCGCCGACCACGTCCTCCAAGTTCGCGATGCCGAGGACCAGCTGCTCGCTCATTTTCCCGTGAGCATCGCTCGCAACGTGGAAAAGCGCCCGGTCGGCGAACTCCACGTCACCGTGGTCATCGCGGACCCCAATTACACCTTCAACCCCGAGACCTTCCCCGAATCCTCCGAGGCCCGCGCGCTCGGCCGCAAGCTCATCCTCGCGCCCGGCCCCAACAACCCGGTGGGCGTCGCCTGGATCGGTCTGGATCGAACGGGCTACGGTATTCACGGAACTCCTACGCCAGAACACGTTGGTCGCACCGAGTCGCACGGCTGCTTCCGTCTGGCCAACTGGGATGCCCGCACCTTGCTCGCCCTGGCCCGGGTCGGCCTCCCCGTGATCGTGCTCCCCTGACCCCGCCCCGACCCTCGAGTAACCCAATAGGTTACCCGATGCCTTGGCCATTGGTTAATCTCCTCGAACGTCGAGTAACCTATTGGGTTACCGAAATCGGGCCTTCGCAGCGTCGGAAGGGCCACCGTGACGGACGACGCGGGTCACAGGGACAGGTCGCGCCCGGCTTGCTTGTGCGCGAGCCAGTTTAGCATTTGCAGGAGCGTTTCAGCGTCGGGCATGCGGCTGCCGACCTTTAAATAATCGTTTAACCGTTGCTTCGGAATGCCCAGATAACGGGCCATCCTCACCTTCGAACCAAGAGGCCGCAGCTCTTCGCGAAGCCGGATCGCGCAGACGCTCCAGAGCGGCGTGTCCGGACCGGGTCGGCGCGTCAAATACGACCCGCGTCGGCGTGGTTGCAGGCTTTTACCCGCTTGTTTTATGCCCGCCTCGGCGGCAGTCGCCAGCAGCGCGCCCATATCCACCCAGAGGTTCAACTTCGGATGCGGTGACTTCATTCCAGTAACCTATTGGGTTACCCGATGCCGGCGAGTTTCGATGCGCGAAAGTCGGACTTACCTCCTTGCGCGTCTCAGCCCGCCGCGCTCACTTGAGGTATCCATGAATCTCACCAAGCACTGGGCCGCGCAGCTCGACGACTATGTGATCGATCTTGGCTGGTCGGCCGATGGCACCCGCCTCGCCGCCGCCGCGTCATCCGGTCCCGTTTCCCTCTTCGCCGCGACTGACGGCGCCCGCGTCGACTTGCCCGGCCACGACGACGGCGCCAATTGTCTCGCGTGGCACCCCACGCGACCGCTCCTCGCCACCGGCGGACAAGACGCGAAGGTCAAATTCTGGGACGCCACCAACGCCCAGCACACCGCCTCGTCCGAGATCGGCGGCGCCTGGGTCGAACAACTCACGTGGTCTCCCGACGGCGCCAAACTCGCCGCCGCCGCCGGTCGCCACCTCGCGTTTCTCCGCGCCGACGGTTCGACGCTGCATGCGTTCAAGCCCGCGCCGAAAACCATCAGCGCGATCGCCTGGCAACCCGCCGGCGGCTGCCTTGCCTCCGCGTATTTCGGCGGCGTGTGCCTGTGGGATGCCGACGACTTCGTCGCGCAAAAAGAATTCGCCTACGCCAACGGCATCCACGCCCTCGTGTGGTCGCCGGACAACCGCTGGCTCGTCTCCGGCAACCAGGACCCTAGCGTGCACCTCTGGCTCCCCGAGCAGAATGACGAGTTCCACATGAGCGGCTACGAAGGCAAGGTGAAGGATCTCTCCTTTGACCGCGATTCGCACTGGCTTGCCACGGGCGGCGGACAAGACGCGTGCCTCTGGGACTGCACCGGCGCCGGCCCCGAGGGCCGCGAGCCCGTGATGTTGCCGCATGATGCGAAGGTATGCGCGGTCGCCTTTCAGCACGCGCACGGCCTGCTCGCCACCGCGAGCGCCGACGGCGTGGTCCAGCTCTGGAGTCCCGAACGTGCCAAGCCGCTCCGCGCCACCGTGAAAATGCCCGTGCCCGCGACCAAACTGTCATGGTCGCCCGACGACTCCCTCCTCGCGGTCGGCAGCGAAAAAGGCGTCGTCTACGTGCTCAAAGTCGCGGACTGAGCTAGTGTTTGTCCATGCAGACACCCACCCCGGTCGCACACGACGAAGCCGGCTCGCGCTTCGTGCTCATGATTGACGGACAGCTCGCGCATGCCGACTACGTGCTCGAAGGCGACCGGATGATTTGCACGCACACCTTCGTGCCGCGCGAGTTGCGCGGACGCGGTCTCGCCGAACAACTCGTGCGCGCCGCCCTGACCGAAGCCCGCGCACGCGGCTGGCGCGTGGTGCCCGCGTGCTCTTACGTCGCGACGTTTATCCAGCGACACCCGGAGTTCGGCGATCTGACCGCCTGACTCTCTATACCCGCTTCATTCCACCTGTGCGCACCAAACCCACTTGTCACTTAATAAGTGACAAATAGGTTTGGTCGCCTTCGATCTAATCCGTCAGGCAAGCGTCGAGGGCGGCGCGGATCGCGGGCTCGTCAAGACCGATGCCGATGAAAACGAGTTCTTGCCGTCGGTCGCCGTGCGGCTCGACCCAGAGCGCGCGGATCGACTGAGGCCGGTCGTCCGGTCGCGCCTTGCCGTTTTCCACTAGCGCCGCCCACCAATAGTTGAGCGTGTCGTAACGCACCACCCCGCCTGCGATGGAAAGAAACGCCATTTCGTCGGGCTGTTCGCGCGTCCAAAAAAATCCCTTCGCACGCAACAAGCCCGGCAAGCCGCCCGCCATGAGTTGATACAACTTCTCCCGCTCAAACGGTCGTCGCGCCTGATACACGAAGGACGTGATGCCGTATTTTGCCTCATGAGCGGCCGCGCTCTCGGTTGTTCGTCGCACGTGCTGAGCAGTTGGAGGCCCGACGACCTCGTCGGGTCTGATCGGCACGAGCGCCAACCGGCCCGACGAGGTCGTCGGTCCTCCAACATCGGCGGCCTTACCCGCCGCGTTGAGCTCTCGCACCCAGCGCGGCGCACCCAGCGTGGCCTTGGCATCGAAACGCACGCGGCCCAGCAAAAACTCGCTGGCCACCTGTCCGCGCTCGGTGCGCACGATCTCGGCGCGGGTGTTGAGACCGCGCACGATTTCCTCGACCTGCGCGCACTCGGCCTCGGTCGCTTGATCGCATTTGTTCACGAGCACCACGTCGGCGCATTCGGCCTGCTCCATCATCAACTCAAACACCGGTCGCTGTCCGCCGCCCACGCGTTCGCGGGCCACGGGCTTGGCCCGATGTCGCGTCCATTCGCGCAAAAAAGCCGGTGCGTCCACCACGGTGACCAGCGCCGACAGCGTCGTAAAATCACCGAGCGCGCGACCAAAGGGATTCTTGCGCGTAAACAAACTCGCGATCGCCGACGGCTCGGCCACGCCGGTCGTCTCCACGATGATGTGTTCGTAACCGCGCGCTCCGACTTCCGCGCTTTCATCGCTTCCGGCCACCGCGAGTTCCGCGATGGTCTCGGCCAGCTCGTCCTTCGATGAGCAACACACGCAGCCGTTGCCCAGTTCGACGATGTCGCGCGCGGCGGCGGTCTCCGCACCGGCGCGCACCACGGCCGCGTCGATGTTGAGCGCGGCCACGTCGTTGACGACCACCGCCCAGCGCCGGCCCTCGGCCTGAGCGAGGAGGTGGTTGAGCAACGTGGTTTTCCCCGCGCCCAAAAAACCGCACAACACGGTCACGAGCGGCTTGGACTGGGCGTCCGCCATACGATCAATCGCTCAAACAGCCGCAACGCCCAACGCCTTCACCCGCGCCTCGACCGCACCGAGATCCTGGAGGATTTCGAGCACGCGATTCATGTCGCCGTGAGTCGTGTCGTTGAAATTACGCTGAACGAACGCCTGTCGCGCCGCCTGCACCGCCGCGGTCGCGATCTGCGCCCGCGCCTTGTCCTCGCCGAGGTGCTCCAACAAAAACTCTCCGAGAAAGTGCGGCTGCTGCGTGCGATAAAGCCACGCGCCAAACTCATACAAGCGCGCCGCCGCCGCAGCCACGCCTTCACTCAGCGCGATGCCACGCTCGCGCAGTGCCGCCAGCCCGTCTTCCACGAGATCGCCCGCTTCTTCCAGACGCACGGACCGGTCCGGGTCTTCGCCCTTCGCCCGCCCCGCCGCGAGTTGACCGCCCAGCACCACGCACAACGCATGGCGGATGCGCAGCACGAGTTCCATTGCCTGCGGATCGCTCGTCTCGACCGTGGCGGCATGCACAAGCGCCTCGCGTCCTGCGGCCAGAGCCTCCCGCGTATCGCCGGCCAAGGAACAGGCTTGCCCGTAATTGAACAACCGTGCCGCCAATTCGTAGGTTTCACCCGCGTCGCCGGCGTCGGCCGCCAGCGGACGGAACAACTCGACCGCTTTCCGATGCGCCTCGACCGCGCCGGCGGCGTCCTCCTGGCGCGAACGCAGCATGCCCAGATTGGACCAGGTGGACGCGAGGTTATGCAGCGCCGCCCGCTGCTGCATGGACGCCACCGGTTCCAGCACCGCGATCGCGCGTTCGAGCGATTTGGCCGCGTCTGCGAGACGGGCGGCGGTGGACTCTTTCGTGTCCTTCACGCTGTTGAGATTCATGAGGCCCACCCCGCGGTTCATCCACGAGGCGCCCAATGCGTTGCGCGCAGTTTCGGGAGCGCGCTCCAGCAATTCGATCGCTTGGTCGTAGCTGCGCACCGCTTCGGCGAGCGCCTCCAGCGACTCAAGCCGGAACAACCCGCTCCCGCGATTCATCCACGCGACGGCCAAGGCCTCATCGACGCCCTCGCGGGGGCCGGCCGCACGCAGACGCGCGATGGCTTGGTCGAGACTGTGGAGCCCTTGCACCACGACCTTGAGATCATCCGCCATCACCAACAACCGCCCGCGCCACAGCCACAAAAGCGTCCGCTCCTTCGCGAGCGGATCGGCCGGATCGGGCGCCTTGGTTTCCGCGATGGTCAGCTCCTCCGGCATGGCCTGCAAAACGCGGTCACATTCGTGCAAGGCCGCGATGAGCCGGTGATGCTCGCGAGATTTCCAACTCGCCTCCGCCGCCCTCACCGCCGCCTGGGCCTCTGCTTGCACCTGTAAAATGTCCTGTTTCGGCAAATCGCTCATGAAATAATCGTCACCGCCCGATTCACCGAATCGCAAGGCCCAATCCCGTTTTAAAAACACCGCTCCTCGCATCGAATCTCAGCCTTCCCGATGTTTTCTTAAAGAACCGCCCGTTCCGCGCGCACCGAAATGCTGACCCGGGGTCTTTCTTGCTGATCACATCTGACAACTCATGAATACCACGACCACCACCACGCCCCGGATCGCCATCGCCGCCCAATGCGGAAGCTGCACCTACTGGCAGCCCAAGGCCGAAGCCCCGGACGGCGAATGCCGCCGCCACGCCCCGCAAACCATCGCCTTCACCGTCGATGAAAGCGTAAAATTTGAGTCCCGCTTCCCCACGACCAAAGCCGTGGATTGGTGCGGCGATTACGCCGCCAAGGCCTGAACACTCCGACGGTAGCCCTGAGCGTGAGCTCAGGGAAACGTAAGCGGACCGGCTGTCGAAGCCCTCCCTCGGCTCATGCCTCGGGCTACGATTGCACCGTCACCTTCAGCTCGCCAGCCAGCCGTGCGGACGGTGCCGTCCACATAGGTTCGATGGTTCGATGCCCTGCCGGGGCAAAAACATCGACTAACCAGCGGAGGCTAAATGCCTCGCCTTTTCTCACCGGATTTGGAATTGAGCCTGATTCTCATTCTCAGCAATGTCCGGTCGTGAAAATAGCCCACGCCTTCGATCCGGTGCTCGCGACGCTTGCCGAGCCGTTCAGCCGGCACGCGGACACCCTGCTTGATTTGCGTGCGTGCGTGCTCAACCGCACCCAGCCCGGCCGCTGCGTGGCCTGTTATTTTTCACTGCAAGAATCAGCAGCGGAACGACTAATATCCAAGCTCTGCCCCCTGCGCAACTGGCTCGAATCCCACATTGAAGTCGTGGCTTCCGATGAAGCCGCGCGCCCCATTGAGGCGCTTCCGTTACACCTGACCGATGCTGACGATCTCGAAACTTACTGCCGCCGCACCATGGCGGAGTTTCACCAGAATCGTGCCTACGGTCGAAGCACTATCAATCTCGCCTTCCGCTACAAACAAGCGGCCTAGAATTCGGGGGCGTGATGCATGCGGTCCCTAATACACTGATGAAATTGAGACCCAGTATTAAATAATACTTGAACTCGGTGAGATGGAGTCTCATCAACCCCACCACCATGACACCGGCCGCACCCGCTTCATCCCTTTTATCGTCCACTTCGGATCGTTCAGCTTCCGATCTTCCAATCGCTGGGTTTAGCCCATTTGCGAAGAAGACCCTCGCCTTCATGCCTTCGCTGATCGTGGCCGGCACGATGGGTGCACACGCCGCCGAACCTGCAACCATCGCTCCGGCTGCGGTGGGACCCGAGACCGTTGAACTGCCATCAGTGGTCGTCGATGGTGCCGCCGCTCCCAAGGCGTCCTCCCCCAAATTCACCGCTCCTCTCGTCGACACTCCGCAAACCGTCGTCGTAATCCCACGCGAAGTCTTCGAGCAGCAGGGCGCAACCACCCTGCGCGACGTCCTGCGCAACACCCCTGGCATCACGTTCGCCGCCGGCGAAGGCGGCACCGCCAATGGCGACCAGATGACCGTCCGCGGCTTCGATGCTCGCACCGACATCTTCGTTGATGGTATCCGCGACGCCGGCACCTACACCCGCGACGCCTTCAATCTAGAACAGGTCGAAGTCATCAAGGGCCCCTCGTCCACTTCCTCTGGCCGTGGCGCAACCGGCGCGTCTATCAACCTCGTCAGCAAAACCCCGCGTCTCGAAACCTTCCGCGCGGGCAGCGCCGGTATCGGCACCGACGACTACTACCGCGCCACACTCGACGTGAATCAGCCGCTGGCCGCCTCGCCCGTCGCCGGCACCGCTGTTCGCCTGAACACCCTCTGGCAGGACGCCGGCGTCGCCGGTCGCGATGAAATCGAAAACAAGACCTGGGCCGTTGCCCCGTCCTTTGCACTCGGCCTCGGCACCGACACCCGCGCCACGCTGAGTCACCAGCACATGGAGCAGGACAATATTCCTGACTACGGCATTCCGTGGATTCCGGTTATCAACCCCCTCGCCACGACTCCCGTCACCGCTGTCGACCCTTCCCTCGGCAGCCCCGGCGGCCAACCCAACGTCGACCAGAGCAACTGGTATGGCCTCCTTGATCGCGACTACGAAAAGGTCACCAGCGACGTCACCACGCTCAACCTTGAGCGCGATCTCACCCCCGACACCAAACTGCACAACACCTCCCGCTTCGGCCGCACTGAACGCGACTCCATCACCACCGCCCCGCGCTTCGTCATCACTGGCGGACTGGTCACTCCGTTCATCCGTCGCAACGACTGGAAATCCCGCGACCAAGTCGACGACGTCCTCGCAAACAACCTAAACCTTACAACCGCGTTCGAGACCAGTTTCATCGAGCATACCCTCTCCACTGGCATCGAGGCCTCCCGCGAGCGTTCAAAAAACTACGGGCGCACCTTCATCCCCAACCCGATCCAGCCCACCAGCGCCTTTGACCCCGACCCTACCGAGCCTTATCCCGGCGTGCTGACACGCGACGGCGCGGTGACCAGCAGCCAGGGCGACACCCTCTCGGCTTACGCCTTCGATACGCTCGACCTCACTGATCGCTGGCAGGTCAACGGCGGCCTCCGCTGGGACCGTTTTGCGGTGGACTACTACAACCGCACCGCCACCAACGTCGTCACCGATCTCAGCCGCACCGACGAAACGCTCAGCTGGCAGTCGGGCCTTGTCTTCAAGCCCCGTGCCAACGGCTCGATTTTCTTTGGCTATGGCACGTCGTTCAATCCCTCCGCCGAAGGCCTCTCCCTGACCACCGCCACCGCACTCCTTGAGCCCGAGGAAAGCACCAACATGGAACTCGGCACCAAATGGGAATTCTTCCGCCGTCGCCTCGCGCTCAACGCCGCGCTCTTCCGCACTGACAAGTCCAATGCCCGCACCACCGACCCGCTTACCAGCGCGATCACCCTCGCCGGTGAACAGCGCGTGCAAGGCGTCGAGCTCGGCGCTTCCGGCCTGCTCACGGAAAACTGGGGCATCTTCGGCGGTTACGCCTACATGGAAAGTGAAGTGCTCAACTCCGCCAACGCCACCGAGGAAGGGTCCGCACTCGCCCGCGTGCCCGAACACTCTTTCAACATCTGGACGACCTACCGCCTGCCCTTCGGCCTCACCCTCGGCGGCGGCGCCCAATACATGGGCGGCGTTGACCGCAGCACCACGACGCAGAACCAAGTCGTGCCCAGCTACTGGGTTTATAACGCCATGGCCTCTTACGAAGTGAACAAGCGCCTCACCCTCCGCCTCAACGTGAACAACCTCCTTAACGAGGAATACGTGGATCGCGTCGGCGGAGGCCACTACGTCCCCGGCCCCACCCGTTCCGCCGTCCTCACCGCGATCTTCGCGTTCTAATTCAGCCGACATGATCCTCGACATTCCCAACGTCATTCCCGCCGCGCAACTCGCGGAGGTCCGCCGCCTGCTCGACTCCGCCGAGTGGGTCGATGGCCGCGCCACCGCCGGCCATCAGGGCGCGCTCGTCAAGGACAACGAGCAGATCCCCGCCACCCACCCGATCGCCCGTCAGGTCGGCGAGTTGATCGTGCGCTCCCTCCAAGCCAACCCGCTGTTCATCTCCGCCGCGCTGCCCTTGCACATCCTTCCCCCGATGTTCAACCGCTACACCGGCGGCCAAACCTTCGGCACCCACGTGGACGGCTCCATCCGCCAGATCCCCGGCACTCCCCAACGCCTGCGCACCGATCTGTCCGCCACGCTCTTCTTTGCCGGACCCGAGGAATACGACGGCGGTGAACTCATCATCGAAGACACCTACGGGTCGAAATCGGTGAAACTTCCCGCCGGCCACATGGTGCTCTATCCCGGCACCAGCCTGCACAGCGTGACCCCGGTTACGCGCGGCACGCGCCTGTGTTCGTTTTTCTGGATTCAGAGCATGATCCGCCGCGACTCTCACCGCGGACTCCTCTTCGAGCTCGATCAAGCCACCCAGCGCGTCGGTGCCGAAAAGCCCGGCAGCCCCGCCGCCGTGCAGCTCGCCGGCGTCTATCATAACCTGATCCGCGAGTGGGCTGAGGTTTAAGGCCCCCGCGCATCACTTTTCACTTTCGTCCGGTCCTTGGTCGTTCCGGACGACGTCAGGTCAGGTCAAATCTAACAAGGTCACATAGCCGCCGGACTTGGTCGTCCGGCGGCTTCTTGTCGAATCTTCTCTCACGCTAATGAAATTCCCTCGCGCTTCCCGCACCACTGCGCTCTTCGCCGCACTGCTCGCACCAGCAAGCTTTGCTCAACCCGCCGCCCCCGCGGATGAGGTCGTGCAACTCGATCCCGTGAAAGTCACCGCCTTTCAGCGTGACTACGTCGCACCCGTCACCACCACGGGACTGGGCATGGACGCAGACCTCTTCGACACCCCTCTCACGGTCATGTCCATCCCGATGGACATCCTCACCGACCAGCAAGTGAACAACGTCGAGGACGCGCTTCGCAACGTCGCCGGCGTCTCCAAATTTAAACAAGGCAACGGTGGTGAAGAGAAATTTTCCATCCGCGGTTTCGATGCCTCGCAATCTCTCTACAAGGACGGCGCTCGCATCAACAACGCCTTCAACGCGACCAACATTGCCACCACTGAGACCGCCAACATCGAGCGTTACGATGTGCTGAAAGGCCCCTCCGCAATTCTTTACGGCACGGGCGAACCCGGTGGCGTCATCAACTACGTCACGAAGAAGCCCCTCTTTCAGCACTACGACTCAGCCGAAGCGATCATCGGCAGCTACGACTATTATCGCGGCGAATTCGACCTCACCGGCCCGCTGGGCGGCCCCGGCACGCCGTTTGCCTACCGCTTCATCACGTCCTACGAGGACAGCGACAGCCACCGCGATTATCACTTCCGTGAGCGCCTGCTCCTCGCACCTTCTGTCACTTGGGCGCCCACCGACCGCACCAGCATTACCCTTCAATACGAATACATCACCGACGACTACACCCAGGACCGCGGTCAAGTGCTCGAGGGCAACGACCTCGTCGGCTACACGTATTCATCGCGCCTCGACCCCGATCAGTTCTTCGGAGTCCCCGGATGGAACGACCAAACCAACAGCGACTATCAACGCGCCGCGGTTCTCGCCCAACATCGCTTTGACGACGACTCTTGCCTGGAACTTACCGCCTCGGCGGCTCGCACCGACAAGCTCCTCTACGACTCCGGCCCGCGCGCCATCCCCGCGTCCAGCAACACCTACATCTCGCCCACTGGCAACGTGACCATCCGCCCCGCCGCCCAAGGCGGCGAAGGCGCCAGCGACACCGTGACCGCGCGTTATCACAAAGAGATCTCCGCCGGATCTTTCATCGATGCACCGATCACCCACAAGCTCTTGCTTCAAACCGACTACGAGCGGATCGACAATGACGGCGTAACCTACTCCGTCGCGAACACCGCCGACATCACCTACAATGTAAACACCGGCGATTACACCGGCATCCCTGCGGGCGGCTTCGTCCTCGGCGCTGCTGCACCCGGCGTGAGCACCGACCTCCATCAATACGGCATTGTCTTGCAGGATCTTGTGTCGATCGGCCGGCACTGGCATGTGCTGCTCGGCGGACGCTACTCTCACGTCGAGAACCGCATTGGTCGCGTTAACTATGACGACGTTTCGCCCCGCACCGGCATCGTTTATCGCCCTCGCACCGACCTCGCTTTTTACGCGAGCTGGGCCACCGGTTTTAATCCGACGACTGCCACCGGTTTCAATTCCGTTTCAGGCAACGGCATCGGCGGCCCCGTGCTGGACCCCGAAACGTCGGAGCAATTTGAACTCGGTGTCCGCAAAGTATTCCTCAACGGCGGCCTCGAGTTAAACGCCGCCGTCTTCGACCTGCGCAAGAAAGACATCGCCGGCACCGACCCGGCGTCCATCGCCCTCCCGGCAGCACAGCAGTGGTCGTCCAACCTCGGCGAAACGCGCACCCTTGGCTTTGAGCTTCAGGCCGTCGGTCGCATCACCTCATCCCTTCGCTTGATCGCGGGCTATGCGTATCTCGACAACGAACTCACCGAGGTCGGAGCCAACTTCACCTCGCAAAAAGGCAACCGTCTGCCCGGTATTCCCGAGCACTCCGGCAACCTCTGGGGAGTTTACGAGGTTCAGGAAGGTCGGATGCGCGGGCTCGGCCTCGGACTCGGACTTTTCGTTCAAGGCGACATCTTCGCCTCCACTGAAAACCGTGCAACCTATGACGGTTTCGCGCAGCTCGACTCGCTGGTTTACTACAAACGCGGCCAGTGGAAGGCTCAGCTCAACGTGAAAAATCTCACCAACGAGGTCTACAACCTCGCCCAAGCCGGCACCACCGCAGACAACTTTGCCGCCGTCCGCGTCGGGACCAGCACCCCTCGCACGTTCACGGCCAGCTTCGCCCTCGAATTCTAATCCCGCATGTCCGCACCCTCCGCCGAAAAACGCGTCCGGCGGTGGAACATCCACCTTCGCCTGTGGAAGCTCCACCGCTGGCTGGCGCTTGGCTTCGGAGCGGTCTTGGTGGTCGTCAGCGTGTCCGGCGGCTTGCTCGTCATGCACCCGGAAATCGAGCGCGTGTTGGAACGGGACCGCCAGGTCATCATTCCTCCACCGGAGCCCGCCGCGCGCGCCCCGATCGGCAACATCGTGCGTCACGCCGCCACCCTCGCCCCCGCGGGCTTCCGCCCCTTGCGCGTCGAGCCGGGCAAGGCCGTTGATCGCACCGACAAATACGTGTTCATTTCCGATGACGGCGCCAATCGCCGCTGGTCGGCCTACGCCAATCCCTACACGGGAAACCTCGTCTGGCATGGCCCCGACCAATCCCTGTTTCGCCCGTGGCTGCTCCACCTCCACGAGTATCTTCACATCGGAAAAGTCGGCAATGTGATCGTCGGTTTGGCGTCCGTCGCCCTTACCCTGCTGGGCATCACCGGGATTTGGATCACGCGTGATCGCGTCCGCGCCTTGCTCCGTCACCCGTTTCGCCTGCACCTCGGCCGGCGCGTGGCGTTCGCCGACATCCACAAGTCGATCGGCCTCTGCTCCCTTTATTTCACCTTCGTGCTCGGCGCGACGGGGATCTGGTTTTCATGGCACACCGTTCCGAATGTGTTCACTGCCAAGCCCCTCAAACCGCTCGCTCCCGCCTTCGATCCGGCAACCCTTACGCCCATCGAACCCGCTCTCGCCATAGTGCGTTCGACTTTCCCGGACGCCGAGCTCGCCCGGATCATTTTCCCATGGGACACCGGGATCGGCCTGCAAATTCGTGTTCTTCACCGCAGTGCTCCGCCGTGGCGCAAAATGAGCCGCATCGACTTCGATCCTGTAAGCGGTGACGTCCGCCGCATTCGTGATGCCGCCCAAGCCCCGGCCGCAGCTCAGTTCGAGTCGATTCTCAGTCCGCTCCACTTCGGCTATCAAGGCTCCCCGATTGTGAAGTGGCTTTATGTCGCTGGCGGATTCTCCCCCGCCTTGCTCGCCATCACCGGCACGGCTGTCTGGCTGTTCCGCCGCCGCTCGCGCAAATCCCCCGCCTAAGACAACTCGCTTATCGCTCCTCCGCTCATGACTTTTCGCAAGACCCTCTTTTGGCTCCACCTCGCCTCCGGCCTTATCGCCGGCTCGATCATCGCGGTCATGTCCTTCACCGGCGCCGTGCTCGCCTTCGAGCACGAGATCGTCGAATGGGCCGAGCGCGACGTCCGCCGCGTCGCGGTCCCCGCCTCCGCGACCGCGCTCCCCCTCGACGAAGTCCTCGCCAAGGCCCGCGACGCCGCCCCCGAAGGCGCGAAACCCTCCGGCCTCACCGTGTCCCGCGATCCCGCCGATGCCGTCGCCGTCAACTTCGGCCGCGACGCCGGCGTGTATTATGTGAACCAATACACCGGTGCCGTCATCAAGCCCGCCTCCGAGCGCACCCACGACTTCATGCACCTCATGGTTAACTGGCACCGCTACCTCGCCCGCGAAGGCGACCAGCGCCCCGTCGGCAAGGCGATCACCGGCGCCTGCAACCTCTCCTTCCTCTTCCTGGCCGTCTCCGGACTCTGGCTCTGGTGGCCCCGCGCTTGGAACGCCCGCGTCCTCCGCCCTTCCCTCTGGTTCGTGCGCGGCTCCTCCGGCAAAGCCCGTGACTGGAACTGGCACAACGTCGTCGGCTTCTGGTCCCTGCCCGTCCTCATCGTCATCACCGCCAGCGGGGCCGTCATCGGCTACAAATGGGCCAGCGACCTCGTTTACCGCGCCGCCGGCGAAACCCCGCAGGCCCCCGGCGCCGTCTCCCCTACGTTCTCCGCCAGTTTCGACCGCCCTTCGCCCGACACCCCGGTTCTCACCTACGCCGCGACCCTCGCCCGCCTTCAGACCCACTTCCCCGCATGGGCATCCATCACTCTCCGCCAAGGTCTCCCGCCCCGTCGTGGCGCAGCGCCCACTCCTCAACCTACAAACGCCCCGCGCGGTCCTCTGCCCTACAGCGCCACCGTTATCGAATCCGGCACGACTTTCGTCGCCGCCAACACCCAGGTCGTCCTCAACCCGTTCACCGGCGACCTGATTAACCGCACCGGCTACGCCGAGCAGACTCCCGGTCGCCAAGCCCGCACGTGGCTGCGCTACCTCCACACCGGCCAGGCCCTCGGCTGGTTGGGCCAATTCGTCGCCGGCATCGCCTGCCTCGGCGGGTTGCTCCTCGTTTACACCGGTTTCGCACTAAGCTGGCGTCGCTTCTTCTCGCGCAAGACAACGGCCGTCCAGGGGTGAGTCGTCCGCAAGCCCGCCCATCATGTTTCCGCCGGACGCTCGCACGCTCTCCGGCGATGTAGCCTCGCCCCAGCACCTCGTCGAACTCCGCCTGCCCGGCGAGGGCATCACCCTACCTCGCACGGACACGGAACACGCCGGACAACTCCTGCTCCTCGGCCTCCAGGGCCGCGTCGCCTGCTTCCACGCCGATCTCGCCTGGCACATTGAAGGCGACCAGTTCGCCTGGCTCGCCCCTCTCGCTCCCACCACGCTGCGCCCCGCGACCACGCGTCCCGCCGAGTTGCTGGTGTGGCGCTTCACGCCCGCGGCATTGCCTGCGGCGTTTCATCCGCTCCTGCCCCAACCCGGCCGTCCACCCGCCCACGGACCCGCGCCGCTCACGCCGTCGATGCAGACTCTCCTCCTCGCCTTGCGCGGATGTCCCGTGGCCCCCGCCCTGCGCACGCTCTGGGGCACCGGCAAGCTCATCGAGTTGCTCACCCTGCTGCTCCCCCCGCCGGCGGACTCGCCCCCTGATCGCATCACATCGCGCGTGATTCATCCCGCGCTCCGCGCCGTCCTTGAGTTCATGGCCGCGCATCTGCCCGAACCCATCGGTCTCGCCGAGCTCGCTTCGGCCGTGCACAGCAGTCCCTCGCACTTGAGCCGGCTTTTCACCGCCGAGTTCGGACACGGCCCCACCGTGCACCTGCGCCGGCTACGGCTCGATCACGCCGCCGCACTGCTGCGCTCCGGCCAGGCCAACGTCACCGAGGCCGCTCTCGCCGCCGGCTACCAAAGCCTCGGCCAATTCAGTCGAGCCTTCGCCGAACACCACGGCCAGTCCCCGAGCGCACTCATCCCCCGCAACAACGGGTAAACTCTCCGCAAGGACCGGTAAGCATTCCGGATGCGACCTCTGCTAAAGTCTTCTCACGTTTCGACCGGGCCACCCGGCGGACCGCGTTCTTTGGTCAGAGTCGTTAAGGTCAATTGGTCGCCGCCGGGCTTGGTCGTCCGGCGGCCTTTATTCTTCCGCCGCACCACAGCGGCTGTTCCATGCACTTCACTCGCGCCTCCACCCACCCTTTCCACCATCGCCCCGCCCCCTGCTTCCGCACCGACGCCGAGGGAAACATCGCGCTCTCCCGCGACTGGTCCGGCCTGCTCACCGGCGCCCTCCGCTTCGACCGCGTGGTCCTCCAGACCCGCAACGCCTGCGCCCGCCTCGTCACTCTCGCGCCTTTGCCCGCCCTCACTCTTTCCGAGCTCGGCCATGCGCAGGACGATCAAGGCGACCTCGTCTTTGACCTCTCGCACTGGGGCCAGGCCCGGGCTCACCTCGCGCACTGCTCCTGCTGCGGTTCACCCGGTAATATCCGAGTCTTTGACACCGCCGGCCGCGAATGTCTGCAACTCTGCGCGCACCCCGACACCGAGCCCGCCGACTGGGCCGACTTCCTCGCACCGCTCGCCGCTCCGATCAACGTCCCGGTCCACCCGCTGCTCCACGGTGGATTCTACTCGGGCTGCACACTCACCGCCGACGCCGGCGCCACCCGCTGCGACCCCGCCTTGCTACCCGTGCTTCTCAACCTCTTTGCCCGCTCGGAGGCATCCCTCAACTGCAGCCTGCACACACCCGCCGCCACCCAGCGGCGACGGCTAAGCCCTCGCCGCGTTACCTGTGCACATGGTCTGCTCACCGTCGCCGACGGCGTTAACACCTTGCAAGTCGCCCTCCCCGCCCTCGCCCGGATCGCGGTGCATCCGCGGCAGATCCACCTGATCGACCACGACGGCATCAGCCCCCTTTCCCTGCACCCCACCGACACCCCCGAGGGAGCCTGCCTTTGGTCCGCCATTCTCCACGCCGCGCTTCAGCGTATTTAACTCTCAATTACACTCACCATGAAACCCACATCATCACCCGCCTTCTTCTACGCCACCGAAACCGGCAACGCCGAGACACTCGCCCGCCAGGCGCACGAACGCGCGATCGCCGAGGGCCGGGACACCGCCACCGTCGCCAACATCTCGACACTCACGCCCGCCCACCTCGCCGACCTCTCGCTCACCCTCTTCGTCGTCAGCACCTGGGGCGACGGCGAACCGCCGAGCGACGCCACCGACTTCTTCTACGACCTCGAGAAGGCCAACCTCGATCTCTCCGGCCTGCGTTACGCCGTCCTTGGCCTCGGTGACCGCGACTACTCCGATTTCTGCGGCTTCGCCCGCAAGCTCGACGAGCGTCTCGCCGCCCTCGGCGCCAAACCCCTCGTCCATCGCGCTGAGGCCGACCTCGACTACGAGGAGGCTTACAACGACTGGATCGATCGCGTCCTCCCCCTGCTCGGAGAATCCAACGTAACCAATTCTTAAATACGGAAAAATCCGACGAAGCGATCGAGACTTGGAGGTCCGCCCTCTGTGCCGCCTGCGCCGTCGCCGTCCTCGCCGCCTTCAGCCGCAAGGACGGGTAAGCATTCGGCATCGCCCACTTGCTAAGCTGAGCGCTCTCCATGCTCACGTCTGAAATCTCTCGTAACACCGTCGCGCTCCTATCAGCACTCTCTGCCTTCTCCCTGATCTCCGCCCTCCACACGGACGAAGCGGCCGACACCCCCGCTCCGTTCAATTCACCCTTCGCTGGAATACGAATTTGTCATTTTTTTCCTATCCTACATGAAACTACATAAACTGATCGCCGCCTCCTTCGTCGCCCTTGCACTCGCCGTCTCCGTCCAGGCTCACTTCGTCTGGCTCGAACGCGATGCCACCGGCGCCACCGCCGCCTTCTTCGGTGAATGGGCCGCCGGCCTCCGCGAAACCGAGGAAGGCCTCCTTAAGCTCATCACCGCGCCCAAGGCTTTCGCCACCGATGGGAAGGAACTCGCCGTCACCCGCCAGGGAGATCGCCTTGCCATTGCCGCTACCGGCGTCGCCGGCGACCTGCGACTGTCCAACATCTACTTCTCCCAGAAGGGCAAGAACCTCACGCACTACCAAGCCAAGCTCGGCCGCACCGAAACCGCCGCCAAGTTCGCGCTCGAACTCGTGCCCGTCTCCGCCGACAGCAACAGCTTCACCCTGCTCCTGAACGGCGCGCCTCTGCCCGAGGCCGAGGTCGTGCTTTTCACCTCCTCCGGCTGGAACCGCACGTTCAAGACCGACGCCGCCGGCAAGGTCACG
>Ga0307410_10000032_pt1 | contig 49330 bp, 46 predicted proteins | sample 322Ometagenome_3_FD_203707 | JGI IMG/M metagenome (GOLD analysis project Ga0307410, IMG submission 203707) | Maize rhizosphere microbial communities from greenhouse at UC Davis, California, United States - 322HYB-O-3 | ecosystem: Host-associated > Plants > Roots > Rhizosphere > Soil | place... | reverse complement strand
AATGATACATTAGACCTGTACACAAAACACATAATAGAATAACAGCCAAGACAATACTTCTGTTCTTCACAACAAAGTGCCCTCAACGCACCACATACCCAAAAAATCTTGCGTTAATATCCTATCTAGCTGCATTGAAAATAATTCTGATTGAACAACACCTCTTTCTAATAATGTTATTTCTACAATCTCATCAAAAGACCGTGGTATTTTACAGGCAAAAATTATCTTTTTTTGTATATCAGAAAAAGAATTATATCGCATATCTGTTGGTTTTTCTGTAGCGTTTTTCTGCTTATTCACCAAACTCTGAGCTTCATGTAACGTGCTCTGTATATCACGCATGCTCTGTTTATATAATGAACATTCTTGCATAATATCTGTAGCATTCATCACAAGCTTTGCTCCATTGTGCACAAGTTCATGACACCCTTGACTGAGAGGATCATGAATTGAACCCGGAACTGCGAACACTTCCCTGCCTTGTTCTAATGCATAATTAGCAGTAATTAAAGCTCCACTTTTTTGAGCAGCTTGCACTACCACACAGCCATGGGATAATCCAGAAATAATACGATTACGGGCAGGAAAATTGCCGGGAAGAGGACGCATGGTCAGCGGAAATGAACTACATACAATACCACCATTTTCTATGATGGTGGTAAATAATTTTTTATTAGCATGTGGATACGGTTGCAGTAATCCTGATCCTAATACAACAATCGTCTTACCTTGTACATCACAAGTAATTGTATGCGCTACAGTATCAATGCCAACTGCTCCTCCACTAACAATAACGGCTCCAGCTGCAACAAGCTCTGGTACTAAGCATGCAATTACTGAACGCCCATATTCATTGGCTGCACGCGAGCCAACAAAAGCAATATGCTTACGTTCATTATCAAAGTTTCCCCCCTGCCAGTAGAGAATTGCTGGCGGAAGATAAATTTCTCGTAATAACTGTGGATAGAAATCATCTAGAATAGTAGCCCACGTAATATGATGTTGTTCAATCAGAGAAAGCTCTTTTGTAAGTAATGCCATATCTGATAGTCCTGACGCTAATAAGTTCGCTTGAACATGCGTAAAGCCGATAGACATCCATTTATCAGAAGAAAAAGAATAGAGATCTGACACAGATGCGCCAGATCTCATAATACCGATAATCTGATTAATAGTAGACGGACCAACTCCATCAATTAAAGATACATGTAGAATAAAATGATTATTCATCTTCGCTATCTATAAAATCATCTTCTTCGTATAAAAAAGAATCTTCTTCACCCGTCTCTTCTTCAAGCTCTTCATCATCTGTATCTTCAGAGTCTTCGCTAACAGGTAGCGTACGTACTTCAATGTTCATTTCACTATCATTATGAGAATCAACAGCGGATACGTCATCTGCTCCCTCAAATGCAACTACACTGTTAAGTCTCTGTTGGTCATCTAGCCTGATAAGACGAATACCTTTTGCCTGTCTTCCCATGGCACGAATATCTTTTGCAGAAAGACGAATTATTTTACCTGCCTGATCAATAAGCAGAATATTTGAGTCTTCATGAACAATGGCAAGTCCTACAACATTTCCATTACGCTTATCTGTAGGAATAGTCCTTACACCCATACCACCTCTGTGCGCAATACGAAAATCTGCTATGCGCACTTTTTTCCCATAACCAGATTCAGTTGCAAATAAAATTTCACCATGATCAGAAACAATTTCCATACCAATAACACGATCATTTTTCTTAACACGGATTCCCATCACGCCACTTGCTTGTCGTCCCATTGATCGTACTTCAGTCTCTTTAAACCGAATGCCTTGACCTCGAGCAGTTGCAAGAACAACTGTATCGTTTCCCGTACTGAGTGAACAAAATACGAGTTCATCACCTTCTCGCAGCGTTAATGCACGAATTCCTGTTGCACGAATTTTTGCAAAATCAGAAGCATTCGTCCGCTTAATAACACCCTCTTTTGTTACCATTACCATAAATTTGCCTTCCATATCACGAGACGGCAATAGTTTTACAACAAATTCATTTTCTTGTAACGGTAATAGATTGATAATTGCACGCCCTCGAGCAACACGTGACGCTTCTGGAACCTCAAAAGTATGTAGGCTGTATACTCGTCCTAAGTTAGTGAAAAAAAGAAGCATATCATGAGCTTTAGCAACAAACACATCCTGTACTATATCACCCTCTAATGCAGTTAAGCCCATTTTTCCTTTTCCACCACGACGCTGTACACCAAATATATCCAGCGGTACACGCTTGACATATCCCTTCATAGTAAGTGTTATAACCGCCTCTTCGTCAGGAATTAAATCTGCTTCCGTAAGAATATCAATAGCATCTTCTATTTTAGAGCAGCGAGCATCAGCATATGCCTGTTTTATGTGCTCTAATTCTTTAATAATCTCTTGTTTTAAGATAGATTCATCATCTAAAATAGACTTAAAATAGAATATCTGTTTTTTAATATCTTCCATCTCATTATGAATCTTTTCTTGCTCAAGACCCGTTAGGCGCTGTAAACGCATTTCAAGAATTGCTTTACCTTGACGCTCTGTCAAAAGGAATCGTTTATTAAGAGTAATAATCGCTTCCTGAGTTGATGGTGATTTTTTTATCAATGCAATAACTTCATCAATACTACCAAGCGCTATAATAAAGCCGGACAAAATATGCTCTCGCTCTTGTGCTTTATTAAGATCAAATTGGGTACGACGATAGATAATCTGTTGTCGATGATATAAGAACTCATTAAGTAATTGTCGTAATGTAAAAATAAGTGGTTGATTGTCTAGCAGTCCCAACATAAGAATAGAAACAGATGTTTGTAAGTTAGTATGCTTATATAATTGATTTAAAACAACACTCGGAATTTCACCACGCTTAAGATCAATAACAAGACGTATACCTTTTTTATTAGATTCATCTTTGATATTAGAGATACCATCAATAATCTTATTTTTAACAAGGTCAGCTATTTTAATAGTCAGATCAGCTTTATTTACTTGATATGGCAATTCGGTAACAACAATAGATGTTTTGCCTTGTTTCTCTTCAAAATCAACCACACCACGTAAAATGAGATTCCCGCGTCCAGTCTTATACGCCTTTACAATACCTGCCCGCCCACAAATAATTCCCCCTGTCGGAAAGTCGGGGCCAGGAATATATAAAAATAATTCCTCATCAGAAATAGATTTATTGTGTAACAACGCCAATAATGCATCAACTACTTCACCTAAATTATGAGGAGGAATGGATGTTGCCATACCCACGGCAATACCCGCAACGCCATTAATTAATAGGTTGGGCAATTTACTAGGTAATACTACCGGCTCCAATAATGATTCATCAAAGTTGGAAACAAATGCGACGGTCTCTTTTTCTATATCAGCTAAAATTTCTTCCGCTATCCTCGTCATTCTAACTTCAGTGTAACGCTGCGCAGCAGGATTATCACCATCAATAGAACCCCAGTTTCCTTGACCATCAAGAAGAGGATAACGCTTAGAAAATGTTTGCACAAGTCCGACCATTGACTGATAAATAGCTTGATCACCATGAGGATGATACTTACCAAGCACTTCACCCACAATACGTGCCGATTTACGATACGGTTTATTATAAGAAAAACCAACTTCATGCATCGCATATAAAATACGTCGATGCACCGGTTTAAGACCATCTCGAATATCAGGTAGTGCTCGACTCACTACAACTGACATTGCGTAATCTAAAAAAGAATCTTTTAATTCATCTTCAATAAGCATCGGCTTAATGTGAATATTTTTATTATGAAGAGGTGAAGTAGGACGTTCCATCAATAGGCCCTTTTTCTCATGAAACAAATCAATATCAGAGTGCTTTGTAATATACAATTAGTATAGCAAAAATCAGCACTTTCACAAGCCACAAAACAACTAGTTCGTGTGCATTTTTAGGTTACTTATTGTGAAATCAAGCCATAAATCGGTTTTATACTGAACAAGATAGCCAGAAAGATCAAAAATTTATTTTCCTTCAAAACTCTCGTCAGCCACAACCCCGGATAAATCTGTTGACGTAATTCCTCTATAGAGGGTTGTGTGCCTGACATGTCAACGTCTTGATCCATCATATACTTATGGTAAAAATTAATCCGCTCACATCGAAATTCAACACTCTCTGAATTATGCCATCCATCGTTGGTGAGAATAATATGCGTCCTTTCTCCTTTTAACGCTTCATAGAATCTAATTGTATCTTCATCAAGCTGGAGAACTCGATCATTTTTTCGAATATCCAATAATATTGGGCATGTTATTATTCCACGCAGTTGTTCTACTGCATCAATAGGCTGAATATGGTTCGCTTGATAATTATTGTTAGTAAACCAACGCACAATAGTACGACGAATTCCATGCGCATATACTTTTTTTACTCTATTACCTACAGATTTGTTCCCTAAGACTCCTAGCCACAGTGCAGTTAACCATATGAAATTGTTATTGCCGTATGTAGGTGTAACGTAAGAGCTTGCTAATGCACTCATAGCTATAGTTGTTACTGCCGCCAGTATTCCACTAGGAATAGCGACGAGGTTAGCTTTGTGTATTCCAAGAAATGGAACCGTCTGAATGAACGCTCCATTATTTATTGCAGTAATAATATTATCTGCTATCACTTTGCTTGTAATAGAACTACCATTAAAATACTCTTTATTCTGATCATACTGAGAGAGTTTTGCTAAGCAATTGATAGCCGTACCAGCACCACATGACTTCCCAACAAGAACAATCTTTGTAGCTCCCTGAGTGACAAGATCTGCAAGCTTGCTCGCCAATATCATAACAGCTGGCTGCGTATAGAATACCGCTTTAGACAAAGCGGCATTCGCATCTGGGTACTTTGGTACATATATGCCATCTAATCGATTACTAAAATGACTAAATATTTCTGAGCCATTGTTTAAGCTATCCTCACCAAAACCGTGTGAATATACTACAACCCTATCATTTTCCTCAAACATTTTTTTGTTTATGTGCTCTTGACTCGCAATAATGTTTAATGACATAACCAAAATAATGCAACAGATGATTTCGCGATGCATTTTTTTTATCATTATGATTCCTCATCTAGTTTGCTTATAATTTACAAACACACAGCCTCCACTTATACTAATAATATACGTAATTTTCATCTATCCAAATTATATACGAGAAGCACATATGAGCAAAAAAATTCCGTTTTTACAAGAGTTTACTCCCGACAGAATTAGAAATTTTTCCATTATAGCTCATATTGATCACGGAAAATCAACACTATCAGATCGCTTACTCGAAACTTCTGGTACAATAACTGAGCGCCAAAAAAAAGAGCAGTTTCTTGACAAGTTACAGGTGGAACGAGAGCGTGGTATTACTGTCAAAGCTCAAACTGCTTCCATGTTTTATGAATATAAAGGGGTACAATATCTTTTAAACCTTATTGATACACCGGGGCATGTCGATTTTACCTATGAAGTCTCTCGTTCATTGTATGCATGCCAGGGAGCATTGCTTTTAGTTGATGCTGCACAAGGTGTGCAAGCACAGACAATGGCCAATTTTTATCTTGCCTTTGACCAAGATTTAACAATTATTCCCGTACTTAATAAAGTAGACCTTCCAAATGCTGATCCAGAAAAAATAACTAATCAGCTTGAAATGTTATTCGACTTTAAAGCTGAAGAGATTATTGCTGCATCTGCGAAAATAAATGTAGGTATTTCTGAGATTTTTCAAGCAGTTATTGAGCGAATTCCACATTTAGAAGTATCCACTGATAAACCATTACGAGCACTTTTGTTTGATTCATGGTTTGACGAATACCGTGGTGTAGTCTGTTTGATTGCGTTACATGATGGTATCATTAAAAAGGGAGACATTATCAGCCTAGCACAAGCACGATCCAACTATGAGGTTCTTGAAGTTGGTCTCATGTATCCTGAACCAACACCAACTGAAGCACTCTATGCAGGGCAAGTTGGGTACTTAATTACTGGTATGAAAACCATAAAAGAGGCACAAATTGGCGATACCATCTACCATGCAAAAAAGCCAGTTGCTCTTTTTCCTGGTTTTAAACCCGCAAAACCGATGGTCTTTGCAGGCATCTTCCCTGTTGATAGCGAAGATATTGAAGTTTTACAAGAAGCAATTGAAAAATTAACACTTAATGATGCCAGTGTTTCTGTTGAAAAAAAGACTTCTGTTGCATTGGGTATTGGATTTAGGTGCGGCTTTCTTGGAATGCTTCACATGGAGGTATTTAAGCAACGACTTGAACAAGAATATAACATTGCCGTTATAGCAACCGCTCCTAGTGTACTCTATCAGATAAAAATGGCCCATACGGGTGAAATAATTACTATCGAAAATCCATCAGAATTTCCTGACACAGGAAAAATAGATGTCATTCTTGAGCCTATGATTGATGCAACAATTATTGTTCCGCACAATTATTTGGGTGGCATTATTAAACTATGCGAAGAAAAGCGGGGGATTCAGCAAAGTCTTAATTATCTCGATGAATCTCGAGTTATCTTAAAATATCGGTTACCCCTTAATGAAGTTGCTATGGAGTTCTATGGGCATCTTAAATCAATCAGCTCAGGATATGCAAGCTTTGACTATGAAGTCTCTGGTTATGAACCGGCAGACCTTGTCAAAATGGATATTCTACTCAATGGAAAGCCTGTAGACGCTCTGTCCATTATTGTTCATAGAGATAATGCTTACTATCTTGGCCGCGATTTCACTCAACGGTTACAAAAGGTAATCCATCGACAACTATTTGAGGTAATTATCCAAGCTGCTATTGGCGCTAAAATTATTGCACGTGAGAGAGTAGCCCCACTTCGCAAAGATGTAACTGCAAAATGCTATGGTGGTGATATTTCACGAAAAAGAAAATTGCTTGAAAAACAGAAGGAAGGCAAGAAAAAAATGAAGCAAGTAGGCTCTGTTGAAGTACCACAAGAGGCTTTCTTATCTCTCTTAAAAAAATAATCCCTTTACGCTCTCGTTCGACTTTTATAGAAACGGGAGCTTTTTTTTAATAAAATCCCGTCTCTATAAGACTTTATCGATTATTTTTATTGCTTTTAGTCTTTTTTTTGTTGTATGGTTATGTTATCATCTAAAATTATAAAAAAAGGAGTATTGCTATGAGTAACAGATATTTTAATAACAATACATCATCTAATGAATTAGATACTAAGATGCATGCAAAAAATAATCCCCATCCTCAGAATAGACCCTCTACATCATCAGATAGGTCAAAATCTAATCAACCAAACTCAACCCCTAAAGGCTCGCATCTTGAAAATGAAGAGTATGATGAATATGAAGAAGATGATGAGGAAAATGACGAAGATTATGATGATGAAAATGAAGATGAATATACTAAAACAGGTACCACCTCCAATAAGCAACACAAATGCACAACATGTGGATTAGATCAAGAAAAATGCTGTTGTGCTGATAAAAATTGCAAAAAGTGCTAATTAGGCAAAGAGGATTATCATGAAAAAAGGTACTGTTCTCTATTTTTTTATAACTATATGTTCATGTGTATACTCTTTCACCATAGCCCATTACACCGAAACAGTCGCTGGTAATGATAGCAGAACAAGTGAAGGTGATTTAACTCCAGTTTCCCCACGAAGCACAGAACGTCACATGATACGGTTAAGACCCTCTTATCCTAAAAAGTGGCGAAACAATAGCGATGAGTTACGATCATCAGAGACTAATGAGGGCCCTATAGATGGGCCAACAGAACAGACAGAAAACGAAATAGGCTCTACTATACCCCGTGTTAATCCAAATGCTCCTTATTATGAAAGAGGAAGAATGGGTCCATGGGCTGGTCAACCGGTTCAATAATAGTATTAATGGGCACTATTATAAAAAAGCCTATCCCATAAGCTTTTTTTATTTAAAAATATTGCTATTTGAGTAAAAAAGAGTATACGATGATAATAGTAGTAAACATGTTAATTCCTAAAAAGTGGAGGTTATTATGAAGAATAATAAAAACCAAGGGTATTCAAATACTCAGAATCGAAATGAAGAGAACCAAGAGAATATGCGATCTCAAAAAAATTCACAATCTTCTTGGAACCAAGGATCAAATAAATCTATGACTTCTAACCAAGACCAATCAAAAAAAGGCCAAGGAAGTCAAGGTACTCATGGCAGCCAAGGTTCACAAAAGAATACGCAATCTCAACAAAACAAAATGCGTCAAGATGAATCTCAAAGAGGTTCTAGAGAAAATGAAGAATGCAATGACATTGAACGCAACAGAAGACGTAATGATTCTTCTAAGCGTTAGCATAATCCTATAAATATGATAAAAAAGAAGTCCTCCCTTGATGAAAAATCATCAGGGGGGATTTTTTTGCGCAGTAGATTACTGTTATTGCAGATACAAATGGGAATTCTATAATATCATGAACTGCATTTGCCCAATCCCAGAAATACCGCAGTAGATAAAGAGCATTGAATTAATATCTAAAAAAATTGAAAGTTAAATAGAATACTAATACCATTATACTTTTCTCTTTTTATAGTTTTCAAAAAAATAATTTTGCTACAATAAGAATGTCTTTATTGAATCAATAAAAAACCAGAGAGGAAATAATGAAAAAAAAATTGCACTCATTGATGGCCATTGGCATCATAATAATTAATCTATTGCCTTCTATCTCCCTTGATGCCGTTGGACGTGGCGGTGGTGGGATGAGGGGAGGCGGAATGCGGTCAGCGGGTGGTGGTGGTAGAGCTGGTGGAATGAGCCGGGGTGGCGGAATGAGAGGAGCTGGTAGAACTACCGGTTTTGGTAGATCTGCAGGGCCACGAAGTTCATCCAATATAGGAAGAAATAGTACTAGAGCAGGAAGAAATAATAGATTTAATCGTCCAGGTCGTGGTGGATATTATGGCGGTTCTGGCTGGGTCGCTCCAGTTGCTACAGCGGCAGTAATTGGTGGAACAACAGCTGCACTCGCTGGAGTTGGTGCTGCAAACGCAAGTAGAGCCGCAAATAATGCTGCTGATTCTGCACGTCTGTCTGCTACAAATGCACAAGAAGCTGCCAGCGCAGCGCAAAGAGCAAATATCCAACCGATATCTACTAATACGCAACCTATTGCACCAACACGATCTGATCTGAGAGCTGCGAGGCAACAAGGCCGTATTAATCAGACAAGACCTGGTGGAAGAAATAGAGTAAATCGTCCTGAAGCCCCCCCTACAAACGTAGAATCTGCTGCAAGCGCAACACAGAACGCACGAGCATTACGCGCTAGAAATCCACAGGAGATTAACCGCACCATTAATCAACAGGCTCGGATCGATAGAATACGAGGCAATACCGCATGGAATAATCGTCCACACAGATTTTATGTCGGCGGTCGCCGAGCATATGGTTTCTGGAATGACGGCCGTTACTATGCAACATGGTTCTGGGGAGGAGTACCTTATTATTGGTATAATGGATTCTGGACACCATGGACAAATTTTTGGAGCCTCTATCCATGGTGGTATGACTTCTATTATAACAGAAACAATAATGATCTAAGCTTTTATGAGTGTGACAATCGATACGATTGTCCAGATGGGAATAACTGCCCTCCGGCATGTGATCGTTATTATGATTAATTAAACAAAAGCATAAAACAAAAGAGGGTGGCTTTACGCCACCTTTTTTATTGTTTTACCGCATGTATAATAGCACAATACCCTAAAGGAACGGTATATGTACCATCACTATTGTGTGTGCTTTGCGACAAGAGTGACGTTACATACTCCTGTAAAAAAATTTCTTTAGCTTCTTGCGTCAAAGACTGCAAACGTGGATTGATGTATGCCATTGGTCTATACCTCAATTCTGCTTCTTTGCGATCTTTGAAAAGCATTTCAAACATGTGTGTTTTATATGATATAAGTGACAACCCTGCATCACTAATCATAGCTTTAATTTCAGAATCATCAGGAAATTCTGTAGTGAAAGATGATGGAATAGCAATATGTGCAAAACGTTCATCTTTTTGCTTTAAATCTGTAAGCACTTGCGCAAGCACTACACGCCCCAATGATTGAGGATTAGAACGGCTGAGAATGTTTCCTAAAAATTCTCCCTTATGAGCAAGGCTTTTACTTATTTTTTTAAACGCCTCTGGCTTATCTTTTACCCAATGTAAACAATTAAACGAGACGGCACAATCATACTTTTTGTCAGTTTCAAATTGTTCTATCAGTGATTGTTTAAACTCTAGGTTAGAAGTTGTCTGTTCATAATGCTCCTTTGCGTAGGCTATCATTGCAGGGCTTGCATCTACCCCAAGTACTTCTAATGCTCCTAATGCTAATAATTTTTTACTAATGTTGCCAGTTCCACAACCAACATCAAGAAATTTTTTAGCATAAAGATCTATTCCTGATTCTGCCAACATAACAAGCGAAACCTTCTCTTGCTGAAGATTGCCTTTTGCATATGCATGAGCATCCCAATCTACTACTTGTGGGACAGGTTTTTCTATGATTTCCATACCCTGTAAAAATGGCCACATGCACATACTCATAGATATTATTCTATTCATATGACTCCTTTTTTATTGTTTTACCGCATGTATAATAGCACAATACCCTAAAGGAACGGTATATGTACCATTACTATTGTGTGTGCTTTGCGACAAGAGTGCTGTTACGTACTCATGTAAAAAAAATTCTTTATCCTCTTGTGTAAGCGACTGCAGTAACGTGTGTATATATGCAAGAGGTCTATACATATTTTCCACTTCTTCTCGATTATTAAAGACCATATCAAACATTTGTGTTGTATATGACCTAAGCAACAATCCTGCATCACTAATCATCTTCTTAATCGCATTATCATCGGGATGCAACGAATCTAGAAAGGAAGGAACCGCAACATTAGCAAAACAACGCTCATTACTATTTTTTAGCTTGGAGAGCACCTCAAACATCACTTTATAGCCTAATGATAAAGGATTAGAGCCGCTCACAATATTGCCAAAAAACTCGCCTTGAAGGCAGAGACTTTTACTTATTTTTTTAAACGCCTCTGGCTTATCTTTTACCCACTGTAAACAATTAAACGAGACGGCACAATCATACTTTTTGTCAGTTTCAAACTGTTCTATCAGTGATTGTTTAAACTCTAGGTGAGAGGTTGTCTGTTCATAATGCTCCTTTGCGTAGGCTATCATTGCAGGGCTTGCATCTACTCCGAGTACTTCTGATGCTCCTAATGCTAATAATTTTTTACTAATGTTGCCAGTTCCACAACCAACATCAAGAAATTTTTTAGCATAAAGATCTATGCCTGATTCTGCCAACATAACAAGCGAAACCTTCTCTTGCTGATGATTGCCTTTTGCATATGCATGAGCGTCCCAATCTACTACTTGTGGTACAGGCTTTTCTACAATTTCCATGCCCTGCAACAATGGCCACATGCACATACTTATAAATATTACTCTATTCATACGACTCCTTTTTTATATACAACATCATACTGTTGTATATAACACATAATAGTATAAGATCAAAGTAATTTGACTAGTAATCATTTGCTCAACTGCATCTGCTTATGCTATGCTTAAATAATAATCATAGAACTCAGGAGACATGACTGTGCAATCTTTTTCAACTGATATAGAATCAAATAGCACTTCCTCAGAGCATATATTTTCAGGAAATATTTTAATATTATGTGCCTACGATGTTGGTGATGATATTAATCTCAAACAGATAAATCAATGTCGAGACATTATTAAAACACCTATTCATCTGCCGAAACATTTTAAACAATATCATGCTCCTATTGGAATAGAGATTCCCCATCCGCATGAAACGTCTCACTGCATTAGTAGCAAAGCACATAGTTTTGGAGCAATCTCACTCACATATAAAATACCTTTTTCAGATACCCTAGAAAATATACGCGTTAAATGCCATATCCTTGCTAATAAATATCAGGAAAAAAGTATTGCGGATGCAAAATCATTGTTCAAAAAGATACATCCGTTTATCACGAAAGCAAAGTTTTTTCAAACAACTGCAACCTATGTAATTATTCAAGCAGATCCTCAGCCGGAGACGCTTGACTTACCACAACTCCAGAAAGAATATGGAAGCACTATAGCATCAATCTTACGTTTTGAAACAGAAATTTTATCTGAAGCACAAAAAAATGAGATTTTAGATTCTGCTATTGGTTATTTTCGTGGAAGTCTGATAGTTATCGATATTGATGCAGCGTTTGTATATGAAGAAGATTATAATGACATTATTGATCTTTTTGAATTTGCTAACATTCAACAACTTGAATTACGCTTTTTTGATCGACTTCTTGACCAAAAGCTTAATATTATTTACGAACATGAGACCACAAAGCTACCTCTTGGTGCATACTTACCCTTTTTAGGAACTTTTTTTCATGATCCTGTTGGGCAGTTACGCAAACTTAAAGTCGATATCTCTGTGATCACTGAGCGGTTAGAAAGCAGTATTAAAATTGCAGGCGAACCTTATCTTTCTGAGATTTATAATGTACTTGCTGATAAATTAGACTTAAAGGCATGGTCTGATGGTATTGATCGTAAACTTAATATCATCGAAGATGTCCAAACAGTATATCAACAAAAAATTGATACTAATCGAGAAGATATTTTTTCGATACTCGTTATTATTCTTATTTTTGTTGAAGTGGTATTTGGAATTTTAGATTATTTACGATAATAGAGAGCCTCGATATGATTTTTACCGAGGCTAGTTTTTTTATTGTGCAACGCTAACAGTGGCAGGACGAATAACTCTATCATTCATAGTATATCCTTTTTGTAATACCTGAACAATATCACCACTAGCATGGCTTTCTGATTCGACTTGCATTAACGCTTCATGATATTTTGGATTAAACAGACTAAAGTCAGTAATTTCTTGAACTCCAAACGTTTGCAATAATTTTTCAATTGATTGATAAATCATCTCAAACCCTGCAAGCCATGATTCATTACCATTATCACGAGTACGTTCTTGAAGTAAGGCACGCTCAAAATTATCAACTATATGCAATAGCCCCACAATAATTTTTTTCTGTGCTTCAAAAGACCATTCTAACCGTTCATTTTCGACACGCTTTTTATAATTTTGAAAATCAGCAGCTAATTGTACATATTTTTCTGTCCATTCAGAAACTGCTGCTTGAGCTTTTTCTCGTTCTTGACCATTGTCCACATGTTCAGCTTCTGAATGTGATTCTACAGTATCACTATTCTTTTCACTACCAAAACCAAAAAACTTTTTAAATTTTTCACTCTCACTCATAAGATTAAATCCCCCTTAATAAGATGCATCAATTATCTATTATCATTAGTATATCACATGTAAGGGTATGAGCAATGGGCTAGAAAAAAATACAATTTTTCTTTATGCTATAATCTTATTATAAACATGAGATAAGACATAAAGGACCTTTTTTTATGAATAATAGAGTATATTCGTGCATCGCAATCATTCTTGTATGTACAATGTATCTCTATGCGATTGATAATCCACACTTTTATAGATCAACTAACTTCATTCATGCAGAACCCAAAATAGAGCATGATCTTTTTTCATCTCTGGACATCTCTCTTGCAGGAGGAAGTAGCTGTACAAGTAGAAATAGCAACCATCAGCATGTTCCACTGTTTGATCTCTATGGTACACAATCAGTACCAGCGCTTTTTAAAAATGATAATCATAGCGATGATGTTTGCGCTAATATAGTACAAAAATTACCTCCATCTTTTCTACTTCCACCTCAAGGACATGTATCTTTTGATGCTACTTTTAAAATTACTGAAGCCAATATTTCTTACAGTTATATTATTAAAAAAGGAATGTTGCTGCTATTCCATATCCCTATTAGAAGGCTAGAAATAAAAAATGTATCATATACTGATATAACTCCAATTTCTATGATAAATGAAGAATGGCAACATCTCTTCAATATATTTCCACAGTGCTTAAGCCATTCTCATATTACGATAGCACCGTGGAAAGGTGTTGGAATAGGTGATTTAACTACACTTATTGGGTTTACTCATAATTATCAACACACCAAAGTACTAGATTTCATTGATGGAACAGTAGCATTAGGTATTCTTTTTCCAACAGGTAAAACAAAAAACCCTCGTGATATATTTTCCCTCCCTCTGGGATACAACGGTCACTTCGGCATTCCGTTACAAGGATCATTGGCGATTGGCACTTATGGATGGGTAACAATTGGAACATATATTCAAGCTCTATTTTTTATGCATAAAAATCAGAACCTGGGATTAAAAACTGACCTCATGGAGAGCGGACCAATTAGATCTACCTTCTCGAGTATACGAACATCAAAAGGAGCCGATTGGAACACTGGGATATACTTTAAAGCTGATCATTTTGCCTACGGATTGTCGTTTACAACAGCATATTCATTCAGTGGAGAACAAAAAACACATCTTTCTATACCATATAATAGCCCTTTCGATTCTGCTATTATAAATTCTGATTCTTCTCTACAAGGATGGAATATGCACACACTTCATTTTTCAGCAGAATATGATTTTGCGACTCATGACTCTCAGTCAGGACTACGCGTTGGCGCTTTTTATACATTACAATTACAAGGGACACGTGTATTTGAAACCAATATGCTGGGTGGAACGTTTGGCTTAGATATTGCATGGACTATGTAAGTTTCGATCCATAGCAATAATTATCTGCTCTAAGCAATGTATATAATCTTTCTTTTGATTTTCTATGGCATGCGTTGCCAATCTATTTTTAATGCGATACAAGAGAGATTTAAGATACTCCTTATCTTCGCTAGACACACACTGATCATTCTGCATAGAATCTACACAGAACGCTGCAAAGGCACATTGACCTATCAAAACTGTCAAATCTTTCGTAGTTAAGAGTGATAGAGGATCATGTTTAGAAATCATCCCCCATGCAGAAGTTGTACTATTAAGAACTTTTTCATACCATGAGACTGGAAATAACTCATCAAATGAGACCGCCGAAATAGTACAAGACACTGAAAAGTATAATATCATGCTTAGTATTGTAGAATATCGTAACCACACACATTGAAATAGATACATATAATAATCCCCCCAATTCTAACCCACTTATATGTAATTATTTCAAATCAAGGATAGATCTGTCAATAATAAAAATGCTATTAGAAATTTTGATCCTTGTCTATTATACTGTTTAATGTATTTATAACGCTCACACCTAAAAAACTTTTCAATGTAGTGTAAAGAAAAAACCCCACTGGCGACCAAGTGGGGTTACACATAGATTATTTATGCATATAACATACTTAAAAGGGTAGATCCTCAAATGGGGGCTGATCTTTAAAATCAATTTCACCTAATGAAGAAGCCGGTGTTGACTGTGATTGTGTATTTTTTGCTGCTTTTACACGATTCTGTGCTTTTTCAAGTTGATCTAAGAGATCTTTTTCAACTGCATTATTTGGATTGAGATGCATTTCTTCAACACCACTATCATCTGCAATATGCGAACCAAAAGAAGATTCTACTGATGTCCCATTAGAGAGAAACACAACACGCTCTGCAACAATCGAATGCTTACTGCGTTTTTGACCTGTCTGGTCTTCCCATGAATCTAATTTTAAGCGACCTTCAATAAGTACAGATCTTCCTTTTTGCAAGTACTGACGACAGCTTTCTGCCTGTGCGCCCCATACATCTACATCAATGTAACATACTTCTTGTACCATTGATCCCGTCTGTTTATTTTTAAATTGACGATTAGTCGCAAGCCCCAGTCTACACACTCCTTGACCCGAAGATAGACTTTTATATTCTGGATCTCTTGTTAAATTTCCCGCGATAATTACTCGATTAAATGCTGCCATAATTTATAATCCTTACGTGGTGCATAAATGCATATTTTGTATATCTTATTACTCTGATAATAGCAGAAAAATTCCTTTTGCTAAGTCTTTTCTCATATTATGCTGATAAAAATGCATATTTATTAAACATATTCTTAATAATATGCCGCTTTGTTTTAACATCAAAGCGTTGTGATTCGAGCTTTGCAATATCAGTAAGAAAATCGCTCTGTAAATTATGCTTTTTAGGAACATAATAGAGTGTTTTCTTTTTAAGGCCTAACAATAGATAGATTAACTTTCCATAATCATGATCATTCAATGGCGCTTGTGATTCTATAAAGAGTGAATTAATTTCAAATAACGCTAACCGCAATGGAGAGTAATCAGTAGTTGTTGCCCAATTATATGCTTTTTTTGCCCCATATGTTATGAAAAAAGCAGGAATAAGTGTAAATAACTTAAGACTCAATCGAGCTGGTTTTGCAGATCGTTTAGATTCATCGATAAATTTATTCACAAGATCTAATACTCGCTCTGTGGAATATGCAATCGGGACTATAATATTAGATGTTGCTTCTAATACTCTTCCAACCGCTGATGCATATTCGATTGGATAATCTAATTTTAACTCCGCTAAAGCAATCCCTAGATCTCCTTTTAACGTAGCGTTCATTGGAAATCCAAGTTGAGCATAAAGATCATCTAATTCTGCAAACTCACCATTTTGAGCTTTTTCAATCAAATGAGGTGTAATATAAGAAGAAAAACGAACAGAAAGACCCTTCAAACGATTTAAGCCCTGCTCCTTAATATTAATTCCTCCACTTTGTTCAGATAATTGAGTAAGATAACTTGCTTCTTGATCAAGTCGTGGTAACCGTTCTTGTATCTGCATCTGGTATTCAGTTAAGGGATCTTGAATATCTTTTTCAAGAATCAATGACGTATCCTCGAAAATAGTATTCCATGCATCTTTAATAGGATTAGTGATGTTTTCCCATAATCCAACTAATTCTGTTGAGCAGCGTGAAATAATCTTCATAATATCTTCTGTATTATGTATATAACAATTATGCCCCTTATAAAGAGTAGCTATTGTTATCACATAAAATAGCCAGTTACGTGCAATATGGTTTGGTATGTGAGCAGATGATACCTTTTGAAACAATACTGACTCATAATAAGATACTCTTTTTAATTGTAGGCGTAACAGGTGCACAAGGTGCTCAAAGCGATCAGTATCTCCTTCAACCGTATGTTGTATAGAATTGTTAGAAAGACATCCAATAATAGATAATAGTTGTTCTACCCAATTGAAACATTCATCAACAGTAATTTTTCCCTCTAAAGAGTAGATATGTTTCGTCATTTTTCCTAGAATACTTCGCACATAAAATTGTAATTTTTCCAATTTTTGAATATTATCATCTATTTCTTGAGATTGTTTTTTGCCAAACATTATTTTGAGTGGCGACTTACGAAAAAAATACTTTGTTGGACTATTTTTTTGTTCTCTCCAATATCGCAATGCATAACTAACATCATCAAGAACATCTAAAAATTGCTGCCGAGCAATTTTTACTAATAAGACTGATGATTGTAAAAGGACAGTACAATATACGTGCTCATATTCCTGTATTACAATGCTATCCGGTTGATAGTCTAAGATAAGAGACTTACGAGCTGATGTCACACGAGACAAAAGTATATGCGCCTGTCTCAGAGAATTAACCATGCTACTTTTATTAAATAAATACTCTACTTCTTTTTCATGAATACTTTTTTCCCCTTCATTTCTTTTTAAGGGAAGTATAATAGTATAATGTATGTGCTCTTTAAAGTGATTAACTACATATTGGAGATAACAATCCGATTCAACGGGTAACTGATTGTCCTTCTGTGAAAAGGCTAGTGCTTTTCGCTTGCTTTCTGCAAAATCTATTATATTGTTAAGGATTATAGGACATAACTCTTTTGCTGCTATATTTGTACAATAAAACCCAACAATAATCAGTAACCATATCTTTTTTTGTATTCTCATTATAGACCTTATTCATTTGTTGTAATTAATAATGCTGACTTTTCAATATTTTTTTTCGAAATCGAAATCTGTTTCTGGGCACTGTCTAACGCACTCTGTAAGGCAGTATCCTTTTGGTATACACATACTCGCTCTTTTTTTGAAGCAGATTGAATTATTGACCCCTTATTTCCTTCAACATAGTTACTCAGCTCAACAATCTCTTGTTTTTGAATATCATTTACTTTTTTTTGTATATCAATAAGGATCTGTGATAAATCTGCTATTTCTTGTTGTAACTCATTCGTTGTAACAATGATATCAACTTTTTTTTCACAACATTGATTCCGAGATGGACAAGGCTGCTTTGCTGGCCTTATAAATTCATGTGCCTCTTCGGATAACAGCCTAGAACAAATTATCATACAAAAAAAACTTACTGCATACCGTATATGTATCATAATCCATTATCTTTCTTGTTATTATAAAAAAAACTAATACCATACCATAAATACTGTATAAATGATAATGCAATTACAAATATTAGTAAAATAAACAGAACATGCATATAGAAATCACTGTACATATGCCATATATGCATACAACTCAGAGAAGAAACGAATAGCACTTGGATACATGTGGTAGCCTTACCAAGCATAGTGGGAGATATAACAGCTGCATTGCAATAACCATACAAAACCAGTGCACCTATAATCAGTATTAACTCTTTTACAATAAGAAGAACTAAAAACCAATACGGAATGACGAAGGCTCCCTGCCCACTATAAGAGAGCGCACAAAACGTTGCTATCATCAGAACCTTATCAGCTACAGGATCAAGCCATGCGCCTAAAAATGTATGCTGATTATACAGTCGAGCTATAAGGCCATCACACATATCTGTTAATGATGCGATTATAAATAAACCGATTGCTTGTATCCATTGTTCATATACTATAGCGAATACAATTCCTGGTATAAGAACAAATCGTAGGCATGTTATCATAGTTGCACACGTTATACGTAGTTCGCTTCGAGGAATAGACTGAAAATGTTGATACATACGAGCAAAAAATATTGTCTTATTCATATCACTATTAATCTACGGCTTGATAGATAACACCACTACCCAAACACACATCACCATCATAAAATACGGCATATTGACCTGAAGCAATTCCCTGATCTCGTTCAGATAGATAAATAACCCCATCACCATCCGTGCCATATACTATAGTACATGCGTATTTCTGAGGGCCATGACGTAATTTTACCCAACATTGAGTCGGTCTATCTTTGAAATCAGATAACCAATGAAACTTCTTAATGACACATGTATCACGTTTTTTGTCATGAGAATAATAATTTCGAGAAATATAAATAATATTATTAACAACATCTTTTGCAACCACATACCAAGGTCCCCCTGCTAAGCCCAGACCTTGTCTTTGGCCGATAGTATAAAACCAAAAACCATTATGATTACCCATAATAGCCCCTGTCTCTTGCTCTATCATAAGACCTGACTCAATACCAAGATGATGTCTAATAAAATCACTAAATTTAAATTTCCCTAAAAAACATATCCCTTGACTATCTTTACGATCTTTATTCGGTAGATTAAAGTCATGAGCAAGCTGGCGTAGTTCGCTTTTTTGCAAATGTCCTATAGGAAACATAACTCGCTTTAATTGACTTTGACTCAAATGGGACAAAAAATATGTCTGATCTTTAATTGGGTCGGGCGATTGGAACAGTTCAACTATACCATCTTTTTCGCGGCATTGAGCATAGTGACCAGATGCAATTTTTTCAAAGCTCTTATCTATTTTATCTAAAAATAGCCCAAATTTAATTCTCTGATTACATAAGATATCAGGATTAGGCGTCATTCCTTGCTTGACGGATGCTATCGTATGCGCAACCACTTCATCCTTATACTCTTTTTGAAGAGAAACTACTTCAAGGGGAACATTCAATTGACTACATACGTCTTGAACATATGCTAAATCTTGCTCCCATGGGCAATCTCCTAAATATGACAACTCATCTTCCAACCATATTTTTAAATAAAATGCAGTAACATCATGCCCTTGATCTTTCAAGAGTTTCAGTGCAACGGAACTGTCTACTCCTCCAGAAACAAGAACTGCCACCTTCATTTTTTTCATGAGATACCTCTTTAAAACACTAAAAAATTCCCTTTTAGTATATCATGCATACTAAAACCTTCAATTGCATCCTTTGCAAAGGCAAACCGAAATAATTATTTCTATTTGAGTAAAAAATAATATAGTCTAAATAAAGTAATATTATTTTAAAATATAACAAAAAGGATCATTTTATGAAAAAAATCATTCTAAGCCTTGTAGCATGCTTGATGCTTCAGGCACAGGCAACTAATTATCTTAAAATAAGAAATAGCTATAAAAAGCCTATTTATATCTATATGCTGTCTACAGAAGGAAATAAATCCATTCAATTAGCCCCACAACAGACAACTGGTATTCTTGGCTCTATAGAAAAAATTACTGCCTTAGCCATTAAAACTGATGCCTCATTAAAAGAACATTCTTTAAACAAAGAACTTACGCTATTAAAACGAGATAGCGCATCTAAAAATAATGATCTTGCCTTACTGAGCATTGAAGGCACAACTTTTTCTTGGAAAATACAGATCAAATGGGAGGCAAACATCAATAACTCACAAATCCCTCAACGACCTGCTAAAAATCTAACAATTCAGATAATCACTTCTCTTAAAGATGCTCTTTCACAGAATAAATACGCTCAAGTAAAACAGATACTTCAACGCAACGTACAATTATTCAATGCACTTGGCATGAACATAGAAAATTTTATGAATCCAATGAAAAGAGATGATGCAATTGAATATCTTGACTACAAGCTAAGCGACCTACAAGAACATTAGTAGAAACTGTACAATAAGCATAACACAGAGGCCTACGATCTGATCATAGGCCTCTCCTTTTCAATCGTATAGTTAATATGTTCTTAATCTATTTCCAAATAATGCTACTTTTGTTACAATCGAATCCAACAGTAATAAATTAATCTAAGGATAGTATATGTTTGGCAACCAATTATGGTATCTTGTAATGCAATCGGATGCTGTATGCAAATTTGTATTACTTATTTTGCTTGCGATGTCGGTACTCTGTTGGACTATTTTTTTTGGAAAACTTATTATTTTTCGCATAAAAAATAAGCACTTTACATCCGCATATAAAAAAATGTTGCTCGTTAAAAATGTACCTGAACTAATAGTATACACAAACGACCTTATAAACACTGCCCCTGGATATTTACTTGCTAAAAATCTTACCTATTTACATGAATTAACTGCTCATACGCCAGATCAAGCTCTTCATAAATATGATTGGGAATTATTAGAAAAACATTGCGAAAGCTCTATAGAAACAATGATACTTCATAATGAGTCCTATCTTTCTATTCTGTCTTCATGCGCTGCAGTTGCACCTTTGTTAGGACTTTTTGGTACCGTGTGGGGATTAGTACATTCCTTTATAAGTATTAGTGAAACCCAAGTTGCTAATATAACAACTATTGCCCCCGGAATTGCTGAAGCTCTTATTACTACGCTTGCCGGACTTATTATTGCTATTCCAGCCCTTATTATGTTTAATTATTTGCAAACTCATATACGGCACTTAGAGCATAGCATGCTCATTTTTGTTGATAAAATGATTAGTATTATGCAACAACTTCGTGGAAAGTAACGAACATGCGTATGCGTCGTAAACGACTTCGATCAAAAAGAAATCATATTGCTGATCTATCCATGACGCCGTTGATAGATGTTGCATTAACTCTTGTTATCATGTTTATGGTGGCAACTCCTTTATTACAAAATGCTATTAAGGTCACTTTACCTCAAGGCAATGCCCAAGAATCCGCAAAAAATGAATCTGAAGAGATTGTTGTATATATTGATAAAGATTACATGATATATCTCAACACACAAAAAACTGACAAATCCATCCTCATTACAGAGTTAAAAAAAATTATTGGTGATAATAAAGATAAAACAGTCTACATTAAAGCTGATACTTCCATCTCATATGGAATGGTGATAGAACTTGTTGATGACATTAAATTTGTAGGTGGCATACACTATGTGGCCTTGGCAACACAACAACATTCACAAAAAACATCTTCTGTGGCTTAAGCTATCTAGCGTATGTCTCATTGGCCATTGTATAGTCCTTCTTGCAGTTTTTTGCATCTATAAAGGCAATCATTCTCTCGATGCATTTTCAATATGCAAGCATACAGACTATTCGTCTCCTATCTTATTTGTACCATGGGGACACGCAATTGTTCACACAAAAACTGCGCACCAAACAAACATTATTCCTATTATTATAGATCAAGAACCCCCTAAAGTTGCCCTTCTTTCTACCAAAAAACAGACTTCCACACTCACTTCACTACGAACAGAAAAGCGCAACACTACAATTCCGATAGCACAAGCACCTACAAAAATAGAATCTCCATTGGTAGCAGAAAAAACGAAAAAGCCTTCGCTTCAACAGAACATCCCGAATAAAAAAATAATCGAGACTGTACATGTATCACCAGATGCCCACGTTTCCCACAATTATAAAGAAGTTGAAATCCTCAAACGTACAACTGCTTTGCAGCAAGAAATAACACGAACATGGAAACCGCCATTTAACGCTCAGCACAATGCACTATGTGATATTACATGCACGATTACTCATGATGGCTCTATAAAGGAAATTTTTATCAGTAAAAGCTCTGGCAATATTATGTATGATCTTTCTGCTCAACATGCGGTGTGTGCAATGAATATGCCCTCATGGACCTATGGAAAAAAAATAACCTTGACCTTTACCTTATAAAAAAGGGATATATCTTGAATCTTATACTGTATATTATCTACTTAGTCCCATTCGTCAGCTTTCACTCAGTGCATTCTATTACACTTAACATATCAGGTGCACAGCAGACCAAGATGCCGGTGACTCTGTTTATACTTGATGACAACAATAAAGAATTAGCGCACATCGCAGAAATTATTACACATGACTTTACATTCACTAATCAATTTAGTCTTACTATACGTCCTCTTTCTGCATCTATGACTGCTAAAGAATTACATACGGCGATCAAACAACTCTGCCCTCAAGGAATTCCCTTAGCGCTCTGCATCAATTCTGGTAAAAATGATACTATCGTATGGAAAGTATACGATACCATGCAGTGTACCTTACTTGGTGGAAAAGCATATAAAAAACGTGGTCCTGTGTTACGGGCATGGGCCCACACGATTGCTGATACCATTATATGCCTTTTAACAGGTAATGAGGGGTATTTTTCATCTCGCATCGCATATTGTAAAGACAGCATAGATAACCGAGGTAAGAAGAAACGCCATATTTATATTGCTGATTATGATGGTAGCAATGCAGAAAAAATAGTTGATTCTTGTTCTGTTACACTTGCACCTCGATGGAATAACGCTACAGCAACTCCACGTCTTTATTTTTCAGAATTTACCGATACAAACCTGGTTCTTAAATCTGTATCAATGAATAAAAATATTACATTAGTTTCCAATCTGCATGGAACAACTATGCTTCCAACATGCTCTCCTGATGGAAAAGCGATCACCTACTGCGCTTCTCATGGAACCGGTAACTGTCAATTATATTATCAGACAAAAGATAGCATCACATGTTTTACCCGTAATATGGGAAATAACATTGCTCCTATCTTTATAGATAATGAGACGCTCTGTTTCTGCTCTGATGCACAGATAGGTAGTCCACAGATTTATATTGGAAATCTGATAACAGGCCATGTCAATCGAATTACTAAAGGAGGCTATTGCACTTCTCCAAGCTATTGTGCTAAAAATAAGAGCATCGCATATAGTATGAAAGTAGGTGGTGTTATGCAGATATCTATTTATAACTGCTCTACTAAACAGCATAAACAGATAACTTTTGACAATACCCATAAACATGAGGTTAGCTGGTCTCCTGATGGTACACGTCTCTTATATGCTCAGGAAGCACAAGGGAAAAGTTGCCTCATTTCTCATGATCTTATTACTACTATTAGTACAACTATAACTCCGAAAGAAGAGTATTGTAGCTATCCACATTGGTCGCCACGATATTCTCTATTTCCTGTCATAGTATAAAAAAAATAATTCTTTTGATAAATTTTTTATTATCTCATCGACAGAATATATCATTATTGGTACACTATAGAAAAAATAATACTTACTAACCTCAAAAAACGGTATACTTTATATTATGAAAAAACCTAATAAAAGTTCTTGGGCCCCAAATCCAAAAAATATTAAAACTGCCCTTATTGCTCTGGTAATTCTTATTGGATTTATACTTGTTCTTCATAGATTAACTGAGCTCGGTAGAAATGTTCAGGTCTTCTCGTTTTCTACCTTTTTAGAAAAAGTAGATCAAAAAGAGATTAAAAAAATTCATGTCTCTGGCCAAGATGTAGAAGGCATTTTAAAAGATGGCACTCGCTTTGAAACTGTCATCAATAGCACGTTTAATGACTGGGAAAAGCTTCGACTGCATGGGGTTGAATTTTCAGTATTATCTCCATCAAGCCAGATGAACATATGGTATTTCTTTCTCTTTTCTTGCCTCATCACTTTTGCCTGGGCAGTCTGGTATTTCATGAAACAGAGAAATTTGGGCAGCGGTAATAGCGGCGGTAATATTTTCACTATGGGTAAAAGCGGAGCACGTATGTTTTTACCTTCTAGTATTAAAGAAAACTTTAGTTCTGTCGCTGGTGTGGCTGAAGCAAAAGAAGAACTTGCTGATGTGGTAGATTTTTTAAAAAATCCAGAAAAATATCAGCGCCTTGGCGCAAAAATTACTCGTGGGGTACTCCTTATTGGTGAGCCAGGAAATGGTAAAACCCTTTTAGCTCGCGCCGTTGCTGGAGAAGCTAATTGTCCCTTCTTTAGCATTAGTGGATCTAATTTTATAGAAGTGTTCGTTGGTGTGGGCGCTGCTCGTGTCCGTGACCTCTTTGCTCAAGCACGCAAACACGCTCCAAGTATTATCTTTATTGATGAAATTGATGCTGTTGGACGTCATCGTGGAAGCGGTATGGGTGGTGGCAATGATGAGAGAGAACAGACATTAAACCAATTGTTGGCGGAAATGGATGGCTTTGAAGTTTCTCACACTCCAGTAATTGTTATTGCCGCAACAAATAGAGTCGATGTGCTTGATAAAGCACTATTACGTCCAGGACGCTTTGATAGAAAAGTTACCGTTCCTTATCCCGATCTAAAAAGCCGAGAAGAAATTCTCTCTGTCCACATGCAAAATGTTATTGTTAATGATGGTGTCAGTATACAAACTCTTGCGCAAGGAACACCGGGTTTTTCTGGAGCAGATCTTGGAAATCTTATTAATGAGGCTGCAATCATTGCTTCAAAACAGAATAATGATGTTATCACTATGGACGACTTTGAAGCTGCGCGTGACAAAATTATGCTGGGCAAAGAGAGCAAAAGCATTCGGTTAACGCAACAAGATAAAAAGCTTATTGCCTATCATGAGGCTGGCCATGCGCTCGTCAGATTGCTGCTTCCTGAAGATTCTGACCCTTTACATAAAGTAACTATCATACCTCGGGGCTCAGCGTTGGGGGTGACCCATTATCTTCCTGAACGCGAAAAATATATCACAACCAAAGAAGAGATGGAAGCTTCTATCATGTCTGCTCTTGGTGGTAGAGTAGCTGAAGAAATTGTGTTCAATAAGCTTACTACAGGCGCTTACAGCGATTTTAGAGCTGCAAACCAGATAACACGTAATATGGTTACCCATTATGGCATGTCATCTGAGCTTGGCCAGATTATCTATAGCCAACAGCATGGAGACTTTGCATACTCTCAAAAAACTGCTGAAAAGATTGATGCCGAGGTTCACCGACTCACAAGCCTCTATCATACAAAAACTCGTGAGCTATTAGAGGCAAATCGTGACAAATTGGATAAATTAGCAGAGGCACTACTAGAAAAAGAGACTATGTACGCGGATGAAATATATGGCTTATTAGAAATAGAACCACGAGTTGCATATAAATTTAATTGATAATTTTTCTCTTTTTGTTATGTTTAAAAGTAAATAAATGGTTAAGGAAGGTATACATCATGTCAAGAATCTGTTCAGTGTGCTCAAAAAGCCCACAAGTAGCAAATTTAGTTAGTAACGCGAACAATAAAGTAAAACGTTGGGTCTATCCGAACGTACATACTGTTCGTTACACGTTTACTAATGACGCTAAAAAAAGCGTTCATCGCGCAAAAGTCTGCACAAAATGCGTAAAAGCAGGCAAAATTCAAAAAGTTCTATAATGGCTCTCTATAAAGGTTAAACGATTATGCCAAATATAAAATCAGCAAAAAAACGTGTTCTTCAAACAGAAAAGCGTCAAGTACGCAATCAAGCACGTAGATCTGCTATTAAAACATCTGTAAAAAAAGTAATTGCTGCTCTAGAAACACAAAATATTGAAGCTGCAAAGAAATTATTTATTGAAGCAGAGAGCAAATTGGCTCGCGCAAAAGGTAAAGGCCTCTTCCACGCAAACACTGCTGCTCGCAAAATAAGCCGTCTGGCTAAAAAAGTTGCTGCTGCAAGCACTATTGCTACAGCATAGCCATAATTTCAGTCACTGAAAAAGATACCGTTCAAAAGATTTGAATGCTATATATTAGATAAAAAGGCACCCTTGAGAGGGTGCCTTTTTATTAGAAACCAACTCTTTTTTCCTATAAACCCCTCTGAATGGCTCGTTTGATCCTCTTGCAATTATTAAAAATTCATGTAGAATTATAATTGATAATATTTTTAAAAAAAGAGGTCAATTTATGAATAAAAAACTCCTACTGTTATCAGCGCTCTTATTGAATGTTAGCACATTTATACCTGCAGACTGTGTGATTGAGCAAAAGTACGCGAAACAAATAGCTGTGACTGTAGAACCAGAGGATAATACAGACAACATATATTCTACAACTTCACAGAATGATGATACATCTACTCAAAAGAAAGACACGGGATCTACAATTGATTCTCTCGTGGGATCATTTGCAATCGGCTCTGTCATTGGTACAATTGCTTCATTTCCCTTATCACTTATATGCCACAAAATCTTCGAAAATACTATACCCTTACGTCATATTATGGGAGCAGCAACAGGTAAAGAGGTCTGTTATTATGAGTGGTCATCTTGTACACCAAGTGTACAATATGCTGAAATTACAGGACTTCCTGTCTATATTCCCGTTGCTTTATTTGCTGGATGTTTAATTGCAAAAGTTGTTGTAAAAAAAATCTGGGGCGATAAATTACGCAGAAAACTTATGCAACTCACCCAGACAGAACTAGATAACTCTGATACTGAGCATAATAAAGAGGTTATGAATACCGGTGGTAGGCTTGCTGCGTGGTTCTTTACATTAATGGTATAAAAATATCATTGTAATAGGCTACTACAACCAATCTTTTCATTACTTGAATGCAATACATTAGATAAAAAGGCATCCTCTCTGAGGGTGCCTTTTTATTAGAGATCAACTCTATTTTGCGATTGCGATACGCCTCTCTGAATGGTTAGTTTGATCCTCTTGCAATTATTAAAAATTCATGTAGAATTATAATTAATAATTCCTACAACAAAAAGGGTCAATTTATGAATAAAAAACTCATGCTGTTATCAGCGCTCTTATTAAATGTTAGCACATTTATACCTGCATCAGACTGTATCATTGAGCAAAAGTACACGAAAACAATAGTTGTAACTGTAGAACCAGAGGATACTATAGACAATATATATTCTACAACTTCACAGAACGATAATACATCTACTGAAAAAAAAGACATGGGATCTACCTTGGATTCTCTCATGGGATCATTTGCAATCGGCTCTTTAATTGGTACAATTGCTTCACTTCCCTTAACACTTATATGTAACCAAATCGTCGAAAATGCTATGCCCCTACCTCATATTATGGGAGCGGCAACAGGTAAAGAGGTCTGTTATTATCAATGGCAAAATGATAGGCCAAGTGTACAATATGCTGAAATTACAGGACTTCCTGTCTATATTCCCATTGCTTTATTTGCTGGATGTTTAATTGCAAAAGTTGTTGTAAAAAAAATCTGGGGCGATAAATTACGCAGAAAACTTATGCAACTCACCCAAAAAGAATTAGATAACTCTGATATTGAGCATAATAAAGAGGTTATGAATACCGGTGGTAGGCTTGCTGCGTGGTTCTTTACATTCATTGTATAAAAATATCATTGTAATATAAAAAAAGAGAGATGCATTTTCATGCATCTCTCTTTTTTATTACCTATTTAAATACACTAACCACGAACTAATCCACGCTGTTAATGGCATCACATGTTTTTTATATGGTATATTACAATCTATAAAATCTTTCTCAATACTTGCAATAATCCCACTACGAACCAGACTTTCAATCAACCACAGCACTATCATAATAACTTTATCTTCTGGTGTATTAGTTAATTTTAACTCTTTTTCAATATAACGCGTAGTATATCCCGTTCCTCCACCAATTAATCCTGCAACAATCATGGGCGGTAGATATTTTTTGCACAATACATGCCAATTGCTAGAAGAAGGTTTCCTGTCTTCACTGTGTATCATTCCACTCAAAAATAGTAGCCCTAGCAGACTACTTACAACCAATCTTTTCATTATAACGCACCTCCCCTTTTACGTACTACAATCCATATATTTTTTATAATCAATTAAAAAGTTTTTTGCAATAGTTGCTGCAACATGGGCCGCTCCTACTCTTTCCACCAGAATAACCATTACTAACGGTTTGTGTTCTTTATATTGAAAATAACACACAAACCAGCCATGCTCTAAATATTTTGGATCGAGTGCTCGTTTTTTTAAATCACTCGTTTGTGCAGTACTTGTTTTAGCATAGATCTTCATATCTTGTATTGTACGTACTACTTTTCCTGTCCCATGCCGCACTACCATTTTCATTGATTTTTTTAAAAAATCTATAGTTTCTGGTTTGATCATAAGCGGCACAGTAACAATTGGTTCATTAGTTAAAAACCGAGGAGAGACCAAATATCCCGTAAATATACTGCCTATCATCCGCGCAATTTGCATAGGAGTGACAAGCAAAAAACTTTGACCTATAGCAACAGAAAGCGTCTCTCCTGGCCACCACCGCTCTCTTTTAAAATCCAATTTCCACTGACGGCTTGGAACTAATCCACTTTTTTCAGGAAAAAGAGTATTTGTTTTTTCTCCCAAACCAAAGGCATGTGCATAATCAGCAAGTATATCAATATCTATATTTTTTCCTATTTCAAAAAATAAAGTATTACATGACTCTGCAACAGCTTGAATCATAGAAATCTCACCATGCCCTGCTTTACGCCCACACCAATATTTTCGTTTTCCAAAGACAGTATATCCTTTACAATCCCATATATCATGAGCTGAAATGATAGCGTGTTCAAGAGCCGCACTAATAGTAATAAGCTTAAAAATAGAACCTGAAGGATAACTTGCATCTAAAGCTCTATTCAAAAAGGAGTTATGTTCTTGTAGAGATTGCCATGTTATCATACTAATTGGTTCGAGAAATATATTTGGGTCAAAATTAGGACGAGACAATAGAGAAACTACCGACCCATCGGACGGATCTAATACAATGAAACTTCCAGTATAATACTCAGAAAATGCTTTTTCACATAATGACTGAATTTCAATATCAATTGTCGTCTGAATTGTACCGCCCGAAAATGCTTTTTCTAGTTCGATATAGGACAAGCTTTGCCCCACAGAATTAACGACACTCTGGGTCGCTCCTTGCTTTCCGGATAAATCCATGTTAAAAATTTTCTCTAATCCTTGTTTACCATCAGGAATCATACGCACATTTCCCAAATATCCAATAATATGACTTGCGCTCTTTTTATAAGGATAAAATCGCTTAAACTGTGTATCTATTACAAGATTAGGATGCAAAGAAAATTGTTCTAATAATTGACTTAATTGGATAAAGGTAAGGTCAGATGCGAGCAATACCTTCTGCTTCTTTCTTTCTCCAACAACAATCTTATTATAAATATCATCTGCCGCAAAATCTTTCTGTACAATATTTCCCACCTTCTGTAATAACAGATGATGTTCTGCTGTCATAGCTCTATTACCAGTCCCTTTCCAAAACAGACACGCAATTGGACGGTTAGTAGCCAGTAATCTGCTCTGTGCATCAATAATATTACCGCGAAGTGATTCTACTTGTTCATATCGAGTATAATTTTTTTGACTACGTACAAAAAAATATTCCGCTCGATATATCTGTAAATAGAAAAGACGTGCAATAATAATAACAAATACTAGTACCGCACCATACAAAACTTTTTTAAGTTTTATAGCAATGATTGTACTCGCCAAATGCATATTGATCTACTTTTTTATCATTGTATTAATAGGATGAATCTTCTCACATAGTGCAGCTAAACCTTCTAGCGAAACATGCGTATATTTTTCTGTGCTTGACAAGGTTTTATGGCCAAGCAATTCCTGCACAGCACGAAGATCGGCACCTTGATTAAGTAAATGAGTTGCAAATGAATGGCGCAATTTATGCGGAGTTAGTGGCCGTTCTATCTTTAAGAACGATCTAAACATTTTTATAATCCGCTGTACGGAACGAGAAGTCAATCTATTATAACGATAATTCATAAAAAGCGGTTCTTCCGTGCTATAAATTACAGGCCGCTCATATTTATAATATTCTATAATTTTTTCGTATGCCTTTGCCCCAAATAACACTACACGTTCTTTTTTTCCTTTACCCATAATACGAATCATTTTTTCATTCATATCAACATCACACACTGAAATAGTTACTAATTCTGAACATCGTACTCCTGTTGCATACAATAACTCAAAAATTGCTTTATCTCTTATCGGATATCGAGTAGGTAAGTCTTCATTCTTTATAGAATCAAGGAGATGGCATATCTCATCAACACTAAAATAGATAGGTAACTTTTTATCTAGTCGTGGACGCTTTAGTTGTAACTTTAACTCCACTCCTTGTGATTCTAAAAACTTTTCAAAAGAGGTAAAACAAGAAAATTTACGTGCAATAGAACTTTTACTAATCTTTTTATAAAATAAAGCAACAAGATACCGCTCAATAATCTGCCTAACATCCAAATGCGATGCATCATATTCAGATAGAGAAAGCCAAAATGCAATGAACTGATTAAGATCCCCTTGATAGGCACGAATGGTATGCTCAGAAACATTTCGTTCCATTTTTAGGTAGGCAATAAACGCTTCTTGATAACGTACAAAATCAGCCCTATTCATATATACCTCCAATACAATATAAATTATATACCGTATATTACAGTAGATTGTATTCTTTACAACGTCTATTCACAGAAGAACGATTCACTCCAAGAAATGTTGATATTTTATTCTGATTTTTAAATTTATTCCACAAAATTTTCATAATTTGTGGGTCTTTTAAGGCTTCTTTACCTAATCGAGCAGCAAGAATAAGATCCGGGTCGGTAGTATTATGTCCTGGATTAAACTCAGTCTTATCGTCAATCAGAGTTTTCTTAGACTTTTTTGCAACAAATTGTTGTATCCGTGATTTCAGATCTTGTAAACTACTCGGCCGGTTATAAAGAATCATCTTTTTCTCCTTATGAGTAAGAGCAAAAATATGCTGTAATGCTTCTGATTTTGACTCTTGTTGAGTAAAACCATCTACAAGCGTCTGCACTTCTTCTTCTGCTAATGCAAGCAAAGATGGCATAAATAGAATTGTTGACTTTAATTCTTGAAACAGAGCTTTACTAAATTTTCCTTCTTGAACTAACAGTGATAAATTCTGACTAGTTGAGCAGATAATCCGCACATCAGACACAATTTTCTGATCACTTTTGATCATTGTATAAAAACCGTATCGAATAAAAGATGCCAAGCTTTCTTGAGTATCTAAATCAAGAAAGTGGATGTTTTTTATAAAGAGTGTTCCAACTTCATTAAGAACTTCTAACAAAGGACGTTCTTTATGATCAGTTATACAAAACAATGGGTTAATTCCAAATAATTTTATTGCTACATCATGTGAGTTAGACATTCCATAGAGGGTAATAGTATGAATCCTCTCTCGCAAACTAATATGATGCAAAATGTCCACCATAGATCTTAAATCTTTATCCGCTAAATGTAAAAGAACAGCTTTTTTACTTAATGCCGCCTTCAGTAGCTGTATTTTAAAATTTAATAATATAAATCCATTTCCCGGAATAACTTTATTAATAAGTTTTCCTGATTCTGTAGTCTGAAGATATAATAAATAATCCCATTCAGTAGAATCTTTTAAAAAATCAATATGATACTTAACTGTATCAGAAATACTAGGATATGAGACTGTTACAAGTATCGTATTCTGATCTAAATGAGGAACAGCAGAAATAATAAAGAGATTATTTTCTAATCCTTTTATGCATAATGATTGCGGAGATTTAAATGACTCAACCTGTTGTACAATTTTATGCAAAGCTTGTGATAAGGGATGCCCTCTTTCAAGATTAATATCAATAGTAAGTAATTCTTTTGCAACCTGGTTGCCATATATAAATTGTCTATTTTTATAAAACAAGATACCAATCGAGTCATCATTTCTTCGAGCAATAAATGATCTAATACTCTCTTTATACTGTTCAATCTCTTTATGTTTATAGTATAGCTCTTTGCGCAGTAACTGCTCTTGCTCCATAAGAACGTCTAGTTGTTTACTCTTTAAGAGATTAATAATGTTACCTAAATAACTACTAAACACTATCAATTCATCCTGTTCTGTACTGCTGTAAAAATGATCTTTCCTCGCATGACGATCGACAATAATATATGCGGTAAGCTTCCCTCGCTCGTATATTGGTAAAAATATATCAGCATTAATAACAGATAAAAATCGTAGCATGAGGTCATTTTTTTCAGATGATGAATAAAAATTGCTAAAATCAATCTCATCATATATAAGAATTTTTTCTTCTCTGATGATAACACCTAACTCAGGATGTATTACTAAAAAATTCTCAACAAGAGAGATGGTGGTATTTTGAATAACACAATGATTTTTTGATTGCAATAAATCTTTTTCTTCAATTAGATAGAGATGGCAATGAGAAAGAGGAACAGAAAACGTATCTTTGAAGAAGTTTTGAGTAATATATCCCAGTTCCTTCAAGTTTGTTACATGCCCTAATTTTTCTAATACTTTTTTAAAATCTTCCACAAAATTCATATTCATAGGCTGTTGCACTTGACGACTCAGATTTAAAAAACGAAGACGAAATATCTTACGAGCACAGAAATATGTAGCAAAGGTTAAAAAGATTGTTGATAGCCCTACTGTGGCATAACTATGGGCGATCCAATCCATACCGTATAAACTAAAGGGGCATAATTGAATAAAATCTGATATAAAAATAGGGATAATTAGGTTTCTCACTAATATCTTAGTTTGCATGGTCAGAATTGAAGGAAGAAATAACGTTCTAAGTCTGATGATAACAATAACTAAGCTAGATAACATCACAAAAAACAGTATATAAAAAGTAGTAATATTTTGAATAAACGGCTCAAAAGAGAATTTTCTTTTTAAGGGATCAAAGCAGTGAAAATCAGAAATGGCTGATACGATAAAAAATAACCCTAAACAAATACTTATTAGGAAGAAAATTTTTTGCCTAAAAGGAATACGGTATTTTTTATTTAGTAAACTTTCAATAAATAATGACATCGACTGATATTGAATAATAAAAAAACACCACGCAATTCTTATGATAAATAACGTTATATTATAATTGATTGCCGGAAAGAACAATATTCTCAAAAGTTTGACTATCCATGCCAAATCAGAACATATATTACCTAGAATAATTAATTTTAGAAAGATTAGTGGCAGTTCTTTTTTAGCAAGAATAATAGTATGTTTTATTAAAAATAATAAAATGCATACTTTTAAAGTAAAAGACACAGAAGTCACAAAAAAAATAAAATAAAAATTATTTAAAATTAACTCTAAGTACTTAATAAAAAACATGTTTTTATTGCGATTTTAATAGGTGTTGTTTATAATTTTACTATCTCATTAATATTTAATCATTGGAGTCAAAACATAATGAAACATTATACAAAAATCAAATCTCTTGTGCGGGCGTCTAATTATTTGTTTACCATAGTGACAATACTCCTGATGATTCTATCAGACGCGCCTCCAGGATGTTAGATCTATTTTTCATCCTAGCATAAATTTTATGCTATACCAAGCGGTCGTTAAAAAGCGAAAGTAGTAATGTGGTACCATCCGCACATAGCAAAAAAAAACAAGCCCTTCTCATCATAAAAAAACTACAAATCGCAACTAAAAATATGGTTGAGCCTGCAGCAACCACTGTAGTCAAAAAATATGGCAAAAATCCTTTTCTTCTTCTTGTCAGTTGTCTTTTAAGTCTTCGCACCAGAGATTACGTTTCACTGGCTGCATCCATTCGTCTTTTTGAACATGCTCAAACACCACAAGAGCTTCTTGCTCTTAATGCGCACACCATTGAACAACTCATCTATCCAACTGGCTTTTATCGTCAGAAAACTAAACAGTTACATGCAATCTGTACAGTATTACTTAAAAGATTTAAGGGAAAAGTACCACATAATGAAAAAGATCTATTAACATTGCCTGGAGTGGGCCCAAAAACCACTAATTTAGTATTAAGCTTGGCGTTCGATATCCCTGCCATTTGCGTGGATACTCATGTTCATCGCATTTCTAACCGATTAGGACTTGTCGCAACAGATACCCCTGAAGAAACAGAAATAGCGTTGAAGACATTATTGCCTCAACGCTATTGGTCAGAATTCAATTCGCTTATGGTTATGTATGGACAAAATATATGTGTACCTATTTCTCCTCTCTGCTCCCAATGCCCTCTATTGTCATTATGCCCGCAAAAAGGAGTTACTCGACATCGTTAGCTTTACAAGCCATTTCAATAAGTTGCTCAATAGGAACTCCATATGTCTGTTTCCCATCCAGGTCACGAATTGTTATTGTATTATTCTCAGCTTCTTTTTTCCCCACAATAATCATCCATGGAATACGATTAATTTGAGCTCTCTTAATTTGGCCTGAAAGTGCATCTGATGACATATCACACTCTACACGAATACCTGCTGATAATAAAAAATCCATTATCTGGTTGGCATATTCTCGTACTTCATCCGTAATTGGTAAAATTCGTACCTGGATAGGTGCCAACCAGAAAGGAAATTTACCCTTATAATGCTCTAGTAAAATAGCCAAAAACCGCTCAAATGAACCATAGATCGCACGATGCAATACAACTGGGCGCATATATTTACCATCAGGTGCAACATACGTTAAATCAAAATTTTCTGCTTGAAAAAAATCTATTTGCATTGTGCCGCATTGCCATGTGCGCTTTAAAGAATCTTCTATATGAAATTCAATCTTAGGCCCATAGAAAGCTCCTTCTCCCGGATAGATTGTGTACTCTTTACCTAAACGCATCAATGAGTCTTCTAATGCTTGAATCGCTTTTTTCCATAATTGGTCACTTCCCATAGCTTTTTCCGGTCGCGTTGACACACGAATGCTAATACTTGTAAAGCCAAAAGGCTTCATAACTTCATCAAATAATTGAATAAATTTTTCTACTTCCTGCTGTATCTGATCTTCTGTGCAAAAAATATGCGCATCATCTTGCGTAAAGGAGCGTACTCTAAAAAGACCACTCAATACTCCAGATAACTCATGACGATGCACAAGCCCAAATTCCGCTAAGGCTAACGGTAGCTCACGATATGAACGTGGACGATCTTGATATATTAAAATCGCGCCAGGGCAGTTCATGGGCTTAATAGCATAGGACTCATTATCTATCTCTGAAAAATACATATTTTCTTTATAATGATCATAGTGACCTGAACGCCGCCATAGCTGATCACTTAACATAGCAGGAGTAGCAATTTCTTTATAGCCTGCCCTTATCAGACGGTTACGAATGCGATCAGTAAGAATATTTAGCACAACTTTGCCGTGAGGGTGAAAAAAAGGAAAACCGACACCCTCTTCATGAAAAGAAAAAAGATCTAACTCTTTACCGAGACGGCGATGATCATATTTAAGCGCATCTTCACGTGCTTGAAGAAAATCATCCATCTCTTTTTGAGAAAAAAATGCAGTGCCCGTAATACGTTGAAGAGATTGGTTTTCTTTATTAGCTCTCCAATATGAGCCTGAAAGATGTAATAACTTAAAGTATTTAATCTCACCAGTTGTTTCAACATGACCTCCTCGACATAGATCATAAAAATCACCTTGTCGTGCAATTCCTACAGTATCGTCAGGAATATCATTAATTAATTCCAATTTAAATGGATTATTTTTATACAGTTCTCGCGCATATTCTTTTGAAACCTGTTCATGAGTTAATGGAATATTCTGATATACCAATTCATGCATTCTTGCTTCTATAATAGCTAGATCTTCTTCTTTGAAATTTTTTTGAGGTAAAAAATCATAAAAAAAACCATCTTTAGTCGCAGGCCCAATTGTCAGTAATGTATCTGGAAATAACTCTATTACCGCATGCGCAACTAGATGCGCTGCAGAATGGCGCAATATCGAAATATTTTTTTCTTTCATATGTCCCTCTTGAAAATATAACTATTTTATTTACTTGGATGTGTAATACGATTAACAATCTTCTGAACACCAATGACAAGGGCTCCATCACCCATGACATTAGCTGCAGTCCCAAATGAATCCATTAAAAAATAGATCATTGTAATAACACTAACAACCTCGGGAGTAAAGTGAAACACGGGCAAATTCATAACAAAATATGGCTCTATAATAGCACCTTGTAGAAAACCTATAGCATACGATTGATTAAGAAATGGCACACATGCATACATAATCCCATATATTGATAAAGCAATGGACATATTAGAAAGGAATATAGCTCCCAACAAAACTACTAATACAACCGGTGCATTTTTCTTTAATGAAAGAATGCCACCTAAAACAATAAAAAACACTATAAACGGTAACATAAAACATAGAATTTCTTTAAACATTAAACTAAATGTATAAAAACCTTGTATGATAGATACTGGTATAAAGCTTCCAAGGCAGAGTGCTCCAAGCACTACACATAATAATTGAACTGGTAATGATAGTTTTTTACAAAAAATCATAGAAATTCCCTAATCTTAAATCATACTACACAAACAGTATAATACGATAGAAAAAAAATAATGCGTAAAATAAAAAATTAGCAATGTAGATAGTAAGGACTGAGTGTATTAGCGAAGAGAGGTGGTGGTGAAAGTGGTTATCAAGTACATATTTATATAAAGGTACATACTGCAGTGTTCTGAAGCTTTTTGATAATAAAACATAAAGTGCTCCTTATTATATAAACTTAACTATATTTAGTATATATATCGTTTTATAAAAATCAAACGTAATAAGTACTTTTCTGTTCTCGAACAAAAAACTGCTACTTACTATCCGTATATTTTTTTAAAGTTATAGATAGCAATAGCACAATATATTAAAAACATATAGTTAATTGCATGCAAAAAATTACTATGGTAATTTTATAAAAGCGTAGTAATTTAAAATGGGAGAAAATCGATATGTCTCATAAAAAAATCTACATTCTTGATACTAATGTATTAATCCACGACCCCAAATCATTATTAAGCTTTGCTGATGCACAATTAGGCATTCCTGCCGTTGTATTAGAAGAACTTGATAAATTTAAAAGTGAAGGAACAGAACGTGGACGCAATACACGAGAAGCAATAAGACAACTCGATTATTTACGAAGTAAAGGCTCTTTACATGATGGTGTAAAACTTGATAATGGGAGCATGGTCAAAGTATTATTTTCCTTAGATAAAGCCATTAGGAAAAATCCCTTTTTAGACTCTATAGGAGATAATAAAATCCTACTTACTGCACTTGGACTGCAGCATGAAGGCTATAAGGTAATTTTTATATCAAAGGACCTCAACGCCCGGGTTAAAGCTGATGCATTAGGAATTGAGACCCAAGATTATACAAAAGAATACATAAGCGAAAAAACATTCTACCAAGGATGGGTAAAAATAGCAGTACCTTCAGTTGAATTAAAGGGAGAATTACCAAAAGAATGTATCGCTCTTGCAAAAGAAGGCATTATACAGCGAAACGAATTCATTCTTGCAGAGAGTATTAATAATCCTTATAATTACCGCATATACCGTTATTACGGTAACGAAATTTTTAAATCTCTCTCTGCACCAAATCTTTCATGGCCATTGCAACCACGAAATCCTCAACAATTAATGGCACTCAATCTGATGTTAGACTCGGATATACAGTTTGTATGTCTTTTTGGTCCGGCAGGAACCGGTAAAACCTTTTTAGCGTTATTAGCCGGGTTACATCAACTGTTTATTACTAAATCGTACGAACATATGCTGATATCACGACCCGTTGTCCCCTTAGGAAGAGATATCGGTTTTTTACCTGGAACCATCGAGGAAAAAATGCATAGTTGGATGTTGCCGATTTATGATAATATGAATTATATTATGCATTCAATTAACAAAACCCAAAAATATCCCTCAGAAGAACAGCCAGAGCAGAATACAAAAAAAGCAAAACCAAAAAAAGACAGCCGCCATAGCAAAAAACCACGCATTATCACTTTTGATGATCTATTGCAACAAGGAAAAATAGGCATGGAACCTATAACGTATATGCGAGGAAGAACTATTCCATATCAGTTTATACTCATTGATGAAGCCCAAAACCTTAATCCTCATGAGATTAAAACACTCGTTACCCGAGTAGGAGAAGGTAGTAAGATTATCTTAACTGGCGATCCCTATCAGATAGATTCTCCCTATTTAGATTTCAGTAGCAATGGTCTTGTTGTTGCCAGTGAACGGTTTAAAGGACAACACCTTTTTGGGTCAATATATTTACCTACGAGTGAACGGAGTGAACTGAGTAAACTTGCAGGAGAATTATTATAGCCATATCGAAGGACACAAACGCTTTAACTTGGCAGTAAACATAGGAAGGTCACTTCCAGAAAGGGTTACAAGAGATAACGCGCTTAGTAATAGACCAGATGGCAGGACATAGCGCTTTCGTACTCAATTGTTCCCGTGCAAATTGCGTGCAAGTCAGCATATATCGACAATGCGCAGGTCCCAATAGAGGTCTAACAGCAAAAATGCAATAGAGAACAATTTTATTAGGCAGCGGAACTCTGTGTTTCTTCATATACACGTAAAAGAATCTGTTTAATGTCATTAAAGGCTAATTGAACTGCTGGCTTATAGAGGATACACACATAGTCAAAAGAACTATTAAAGAGGCGCTGTTGATAAAAAATTGACTTAATTTGACGACGAAGTTTATTCCGTTCAGGCGCCGAGCCAACTTTTCGGGATATAACAATAAGAATGCGGGAAAAATCCCTTTGCCGACGCGTTTTTAATATAACACATGCTGAGCTTTTAAAAACGCGTCGAGCATGCTGAAACAGATATGCTATCTCACTTTTAGTAAATTTAGAAATCTTTCCAGCTATGCTCGACATTGTATACTACTCAACAGTCCTGTTAGTACGCGCTTGGAGCTAATCGCTTACGGCCTGATGCTCTACGACGGTTAATAATTTTTCTTCCGTCTTTAGTTGCCATTCTCTTCAAAAACCCATGCTTTCTGCGACGTTTTTTGAGGCTTTTCTTTACAATAGTAAGTGACATTGTATTCTCCCTGATAATATATATATTCTTATTTTAAACAAAAATAGAATAATTACAAATCTAATTAGTATTTTATGCCCATTTATGGAAAGTCTCTTCTATACTCACTAGGGCTATAGGAAGAAGAATTTGATGTTGATGATAGTGCATTTCTTCTACCTTGATGAGGCAGAGGTAGAAGTTCGTAATCGTTTACTAAACATACTTCACTCATAAGTTTCTGTGTATGATCCGATAATTTTCTTATCAATACCTTCTTTGCAGGAATAGTAATTGCCTCACTACTTGACCGTAATACCTCTCTACCAACCTCTCTTAACTCCATTCCCATAATAAGAGAAGGCATAATGATAAGCGATGCACAATACAATACATATTTCATATCTCTACCTATCCTGGTGTGTTGTTTATAAAATTTCTGATAAATAACGTTCTGCATCTAAGGCTGCCATACATCCAGCTGCTGCTGAAGTAATTGCTTGACGATAACGATAATCATGTACATCTCCAGCGGCAAAAACCCCTTCTACGGATGTATATACATTATTGTGGACCTCTATAAATCCCCATTTATTACATTGTACATGACTTTTAAATGCATCCGTATTAGGATTAAGCCCAATTGCTATAAACGCTGCATCGATTGGCAGTTGCGTCTTCTCGCCCGTCTCTTGATTTGTAACAACAGCTCCTGTTACGTGACTTCCATCACCAGTAAACTCCGTAACTGTACTATTATAAATAATGGTGATATCAGGGTCATTAATAACACGCTGTTGCATCGCATGAGATGCCGTAAACTTATCCAAAATATGCACAATTGTAATTTTTTTGGTAAATTTTTTCAAAAATGATGCATCTTCCATGGCAGTATCGCCACCACCAATTACCAACACATTTTTATCGGGATAAAAAGCTCCATCGCATACAGCGCATGTAGTGACACCTTTACCCCAATAATCAGATTCTCCTGGAACATTCAAACGTTTTGGCGTTGCTCCTGTTGCAATAATAATACAATGGGCACGTAAAGCTGTATTGTTATCCAAGAAAACCGTATAGGGCTTTTGAGAAAAATCAACATTCGTCACCATGCCGGCAACAAACTGTGTTCCAAAATGTTTCGCATGGTCACGTATTTCTGTCATGAGCCGGGGACCTAAAATACTTTTTTCTCCCGGCCAATTTTCAACATATGAGGTCTTCATTAACTGACCACCGGGCTCTTGTCCATCTATAATAATAGGCTCTAAATTAGCACGAGCTGCATATACAGCGGCTGTCAATCCTGCAGGGCCAGAACCAATAATAAGAAGTTTATAGATATCTTTATTTTCCATATAAGATTTTCCGTTTTATAATATAAGTCACTTTTTAGTTAAGTGATAAATAGCATAATTAATAGCTTTTTCACGGGCACAAATACGACTGATTTCATGCCTTGGCCATGGCATTTCTTGTCCATCTATTCTAATATCGGGTAGATTAAAATAGATAAATTCTCGCATACGCGGTCTTTTATCCAAATTTAAATAATTTACGATATCTTGATGATCAACAACAATATTTTCATCATAAATGAGCTGATCTATTAATAGAGTCTCTTTTACTTGCTTTTCCGCTAATTGTTGAATCCAAAAATTAAAGTCTTTCTGTTTTCTATACACATTATAATCAGGATTTCGTTGAATTGCACTTAAAATTATTTTTTGTTGGCGCAAAACTAGATGAACTGGTGGAAAAAAACGATGTTTTGAGATCAATAATTTAAATGTATCTTCTACCATTGCTAAGCGTTGGGACATATCATTACGATACGAAAATACTTCTATCAATTTTTTATGCATATCTTTATTGCTTTTAATCTTAAAATGATCCTTAAATTGATCAAAGCAGAAGTATTCATAGGGTATCACGTCAATAATAGTTACTTTATAGTTATAACATGCGCGCAAACGATCACTAAAATAATCTTGCAACCCCTTATTATTAACAACAAATTCTTCCCCTTTTTTGCGCCCCATAAATAATGATCGCAAATGTCCTTCAACCTCTTCTTCCCCTAATTTTAGCCAAAAGCTTTGTAGGAAACTATCCCGTAATGGTTGATGAGTATTATCAACAATTGTTACATGAAAATTTACCCAATCACCAATCTGGGTAAGATGTGTTTCTCCACATTTTTCCAGATATCCCTTTTCTTCATTAATAAAGCTTTCAACTTGCCGGTCTAAGTCTTTATAATTTTTACGATTCGGCGCTTTAAACGGAAAAAATTTCCATTCCAAAAAGTCAATTTTGGGGAATAATGTTAATTCAAATACAAACTGGGCCTCATTATTATATTCCAAGTATATATCAATGAGACGAGGATCTCCTGCTACCAGTAATTGTTGATTGCGTATTTCTTGAAACAAAAAATTTACTATACCAAACTTAAAAAAGAATTCTTTTAAATGTTCAATAATATTATTTTTGTACTGTTTACTAATATACTCTAAGGGAACATGACCTTTTTGAAACCCATAGGTCTGTACTGAATTTTTGAGTGTTAGTACGGTCTCATCAAAAAAAACATTTACCAATTCTTTTGATACGGTAATAGTCGCTTGACATAAGGTAGGCTGTTTCTGTTGGCTCTTTAAGGTAAAAAAGATATTTTTATTATTTTCCGAAAGGATCTGCTGTTTCATTAAAAACTCTCCTCTGCTTTTTATAGAAAGAAAAATGGTGCAAGAGACGGGAGTTGAACCCACACGCCCTTTCGGGCACTGGATCCTAAGTCCAGCGCGTCTGCCAGTTCCGCCACTCTTGCACTTTCAAACTATACTCTGAGTATACACCCAAAAATCAGACTAAGAGTCAATTGATTGCTTAATTACGTACAATGGTAGTATATAGTATAAAATATAAAAAAGCAAAGCAATAAACTCACTCTTTTGTCTTCCCACACAATATGAACTCTCTATACATCATGCTTGATTATTCTCTTAAAAGTGGGCTGATAGTCTCTGTAACTATCAAGGAAATTGAAGCGCTATGTGCTAAGTAACATCATTTATCCTTTCATATATTACCTCGCTTTCTGTTTTTTAGACACTTTTTAGAATGAGACACCTGCTTTTATCCATATCTTCCATTGAGCAATCACAGCATTATTTCCCGAAAACGCATATGATGAGCCTCCATTAATAACTAATGGATACTCTCTCTGGTCATATGTTTCTGTTAGTGCAACGTAGATGGTATGACATACTCGAGCAGGAGTAACCGCCGATAATAAATCAAGATCAGACTCTCTAATAATACTATTTTCAAAACTCATCAAAGATACTGGAATCAGTGGCTCTTCATCATAATTATAAATTTTTTGCTCAAGATATTTATTTCCTGTTATATCACGAATTGGATTAGTTTGCCCTTGCCCCTCAGTATATTTAATGGCTGAGACAGAAGGCCAGTCACACTGTAAGCGTATATTTTCTGCTTCTTTAAAAAAGATATTATATCCAAGCTCTACATTAAAATGATTATATTTCAAAATAAATGCCATGTTAGTGTCACATGCAAATCCTGGCGTGATAATAACAGGTTGCGTTAAAATGTTAATTCCTGGCGTTGCGATGTTACGTGCTCGAAGTATATCAACGCTACTCAGAGTAGATGCCTCCATAGCCTGCTCTTGTGTTCGATACAATGGCATATATCTACTCCATGGTCTATCTATGAGATCAAAAGATCTCATCTCCTTTCGCCTAAAAAGATATTCTCCATGAAACGCAATCTCCCAAAGGATCACCTCTTGAGATAAATAGTCTTCTAAGAGAATCATGTCAAATGCATTACCTAACATAATCCCTGCATGTCCACCTCGGCCTGCTATCGGTTCAAAAACATACTTTCCTGTATTAACAGAAGTCGTGGGAATTAAAATACCACCATATAATTCAATATGAGCTAAGTTATCTACAAGATAATTATCAAACCCCACCTTAGCTTCAATATCTGCTAAAGATGTTTTGCGCATAGCGTTTGGAGGCATCTTTCCAAATAACCAATCGTTCTGGTTTAATGCTTCTTTCATTGTTCCTACAGCATGAGGTTCTTTATCGGTATTAACACCGTTACCCGTTGAAATCACGTGCTCTTGTACATTGAGCTTGTTGATTATGTGTATTAATGGAGCGGATAAACTTATCCATACACTATTTCCACTTAATGGATTACGAAGTAAGCAATATCTCCAATGAACCCCACAGCCAACCATATTTTGTTCTGGGGCTATACTTATTTCACTTCTAAAATCACCTGTATGAGTAAAAATATTAAAATTCTGAGCTAAAAGATCCTTTTTTTTCTCAAAATTGTTTTCTAAACCATCCTCAGCAACACTCAAACATAATTTCCCAAAGGGTAAAAAATAATGAGCTATATCATTTTTAGTTGCAGATGTAGATAGACCACCAAAAACCGCTATCTGTAGCGCACTACCTTCTATACCTTGTTTCGCATAGGTTCTATCCAGCCGAAATCCTGAAACTAACTCTGGAGAGACGGAAGAGAATGGCGATTGTCCCACCCCAAGGGTAGTCTTACTTGTTACCGCTATCTTACCAGAAAGACCATAAAACATGCAGAACGCACTAGAAATGACACAAATCATACTATATCTCATTTTCATTACTTCTCCTTTTGTCTATGCTACTAGATATTTACATAAACAGAACAAAAAAAATAGAGGCTGTTATCTTCGATATTGTTATAACAACCTCTATTCTTATATGTATATGAAAAATAAGCTATACAGTAGTCAGTTCTACCTCTTTTTTCTTAGCCATTGCTTCAGCTTTAACTATGTAAGCATCAGTTACTTCCTGCAATACATCCGCTAGTCTATTATGGAAATTCTCAGATATCTTTTTATCTTTTTTTGCATCAGTAATAAGATTTTTAAAGTCTTTACGCACGTTTCTGATGGAAATTTTGCACTCTTCTGCTTTTTTATGCAAGAGCTTTACAAGTTCCTCACGCCGTTCAGCACTCATTTCAGGCAAGCGTAACCTAATAATCTTTCCATCATTGGCTGGCGTTACACCAAAACCTGAAGCAACGATTGCCTTTTCAATGTCAAATATAAGTGATGAATCCCAGGGCTGTATAGTTAGCAGACGTGAGTCTGGAGCGCACAAGGTACCCACTCCTTTGAGAGGAACCGCATCTTGACCATAACATGAGACAGGAATATCTTCTATCATCGAAGTATGGGCTCTACCAGTACGAATCTTTATCAATTCACGCTCAAAATACCGTAATGGATTTTCCATTTCGATTTCCATAGGCTTTTGAAAGCTTTTAATGTCATTTTCAATCAACATAATCTCTTGCATAAATCGCTTCCTTTGCCTGTTTTATTTACCTAGCTCAAACCGACAAAATCTTCTAATTCGAATACTTTCGCCTGTTTTTGCAATTAATTCCTGCAAGACTTCTTTAACTGTCTGTTGATCATTTTTAATAAATTGCTGCTCTAACAGACAAATATCCATGCATAATTTTTTTATTTTTCCTTCAACAATCTGATCGATTATAGACTCTGGTTTGCCAGATTCTACTAACTGATCTCTAAAAAGACGCCGTTCATTTTCTAAGAATGCCTGATCAACAGACTCAGGAGATACATACATAGGTTTACTTGCAGCAACCTGCAAACAGATATCTTGCGCAAATTGACGCACACTTTCAGTATTAGCAACAAAATCTGTTTCACAATTAATTTCTATAAGGACCCCTAACCGATCACCTGGATGAATATAGGTTTTAATAAGGCCTTCTCCAGTCTCTTTATCAGCGCGTTTTGCCGCAACAGCAGCACCCTTTTTACGTAATAACTCCAAAGCTTGATCAAAGTCACCACTTGTCTGCTCCAGAGCCTTACGACAATCCATGAGACCAAGCCCTGTATGATCTCTTAATTCTTGAAGTAATTCTTTATCTATTTTGACCATAAAAAATCCCATTGTTGAAAAAAACTATCTCTTATATTATTTTAGTGTGCCAGAAATAGCTATTTTAGCAATGGGATATCAGTAAACTTATTTCGTATTTACCAAGACCCAATCTTCTTCTTTACCAAGGTCTGTACCAGAATCAATCTTCCACGTTTTAGTTGCAGTATCAAGTTGAAGCACATTTTTTATAATTACTGCTCTACCTTCTATCTCTTTTGAATGTTTATTTTTTTGATATCTATATCGTATGCCCTCGGGCTTGTCTCCGGGTACGGTCTCTATATTAAAGACTGCTGTATCATTAAAGCTGACAGAAAGCGCGCCAAAATCAACATAACAATATAAGTATATCATCTTATTGAGGTAGCTATTCATATAAGCTCTCGCCCATCTAATCCCTTTAATACTAGAAAGTCCCAACTTTCCCGATTTATGTTGTTTTACCTCGCCAGGTCCTATCAAATATTTAAATTGAGAATATCCCACATATTCATCACTTCTTGATTCAATAGGTAGAACTTTAATAGTTTCTTTCGTACTATTTTTAATAAATAATGTCGCCCCAAAAATTGATCGCACAGAGATTATAGAAAGGAATAAGATATATTTTATATTCATATTTTTCCTCGTAAACATAGTAGTTTCTTCACTAATTAGCTTTCACTTTCCATACTTTAGAGGAAGAGGCACCTCTTTCATCAAAATTAATCCCCATCCATCCATTTTTCCATATCACAATAGATCCTGTTAGCATAGTCCTTGAAGAAGGGATAAGATATTCCCACATTTTTTCATTTCCCAGATAGTGCCAACATATTTTGTAAAAGGGATGAACCCCAGAATTAACGGTTAATTTTCCTTGACCATCAATTCTAGTATTATTGAGTACAGTCTTTTCACCATTACTCCCAGCTGTTATATCTACCCATACCAGAGTTCCCGATTCATTATAGATAGTCAATCGCGCAGCAAAAACTGCTTGTGGAATACATATAATCGCAATAAACATCAATAGACGCTTCATAACCCTCTCCTATTTTATAGGCAAACAAAACCATTAGGCAATTCTAATTGTAATTTTTTTTCCTATAAAAAATCAAGAGCATACGTGTCAAATTTACATTTTGTCAGGTTTATTAACTCGTAAAAGGTGTAAAACAAGCCCTATTGTATCTCTTACAATAATAATAAGAAGGAGACGAGAACGGCTTTTTGGGATTTCTTTGAGATCTATAATCCTCGTGCGACTATAGTACCGATGAAATATCTGAGCTAATTCAAGAATATAATATGTGAGAAGATGAGTTATATCATATAGAAGATCACGTAAAACACTAATCTTTTTTAATAATAATGCCTCTTCTTGACCTAATAAACACGAATCTGAAGACCCAATATTCTGTAACTCATCAATCAGATACGCCTTTTCTAAAATACTTCCTGTACGCACATACGCGTACTGAATATAGTAGACAGGATTTTCATCTGTTTTTTTAAGAGCCAGTTCTAGATCAAATTCTAGTTGAGCATCAGCTTTACGATTAAGATAGAAGAAACGAGCAACATCTGAACCTACCGTATCAATAATATCTTGTAAGGTGATTATTGCTCCTGCACGTTTTGACATGCGAACCAGTGCTCCATTTTGAGTAATTTTGACTAATTGATACAAAATGACATCCAAAGGAACATTGACAAAACCCAGTCCATTTTTAACAGCATTTAAACGAGAAACATAACTATGATGATCATGACCTAATATAAATATAAGATTATTAAACCCACGATCAATTTTATTTTTTAGGTAGGCAATATCTGCAGCAATATATGTGTACTCGCCTGTTGATTTTCTTACAACGCGATCTTTATCATCACCAAAATGAGAAGTACGAAACCATAAAGCTCCTTCCTGCTCAAACAAAAAACCGTGCTCATTAAGAATATCTAATGCTTTCTCTATTTCATGATTATCATGCAAAGTTTTTTCTGAAAACCAGATATTATAGGTAATTCCATATTGTTGTAACGTATTTTGAATTCTATCCAGTAATATATTTTTTGCATAATCCACAAAAAACTCTTCTGGTTTATCGGCGAGGTCATTTCCATAGCGCTTAAAACATTCTTGTGCAACATCCAATAGATAATCGCCATGATATCCATCTTCGGGAATAATTGCTTCAAAACCTGCTGCTTGCATACAACGGATCTTAAATGATTCTCCTAATTTTTTTATCTGATTTCCCGCGTCATTAATATAAAATTCTTTTGATACAGTATGGCCTACAAAATGCAATATATTCCCAAGCACATCACCAATAATCCCTCCCCTACCATGTCCAAAATGTAATGGGCCGGTTGGATTGGCACTCACAAACTCTAAACAATACTTATAGTATACAGAAAGAGTAGTAGGTTTAAAAAATGACTCTTTTTGGCTAAAAATTTCTTGTGCAACGGCCCTCAAAGCTTCATCTGTTAAATAAACATTAATAAAACCCGGACCTGCGATAGTTATATCTTTAATGTATGGATGCGTAAACGAATAGAGTAATTCTGCAATAACCCGAGGAGATTTCCCCACTTTTTTTGCTAATATCATTGCTATATTTGTCGACATATCACCAAAAGCTTGTTTTGATTCATCCACATTAAGCTCTAATCTAATCTGCTCGGATGATAATTGGGCGTCAGGAAATAGAGAGTTGATATGACGTGCAAAATCTTTTTGAAGTAACTCTATACTGTTCATGATCTCTTTCTATTAATGTATTGTTGTATAGTGTACCATAAAGAATTAATTCTTCAAAATACGCTTTAAAAGAATCGCTTTTTCCGTAATTCCTTCATTAATCTGTATTTCATATGCTTGAGCAAGCAACCGACCATAACGAGGCCCTGGATTACAATACCCTTTTAAGTCAGCTCCTGTAATAATAGCATCTTCTGGAGCATATAATACCCCGGCTGCTTCGGCTTGCGCAATAAAAGACTCTACATCGTTATTTGACCCAGAAAGTGGCCTTTGTGCCTCACCATTTCTTCCTTGCTTATCAGCTAAGCATAAATCTGCCAAAAAACTAAGCGATACTGACGATAGTAATTTAGCAGCCAAACGTTTATATGCTGACAATTTCGCCTTATTTTTTATGAATTGTAATGGCATCATATGAAAAAACACTAAACATTCTACGGCCTGTATCAGTTCTTTATGATGTGTAATTCTTCGCAACATCATTCGTGCATACTCTTTACTCTTAACTTCATGACCAATGCTCTTGATAATACCATTCATAGTCTTTGTTGTAGATACTTTCCCCAAGTCATGGCAAAGCGCTGCGTATAGAAGCACTAGT